>ERZ1026870.10-NODE-10-length-96041-cov-19.282270_pt1 | contig 96041 bp, 77 predicted proteins | sample MGYA00380165_ERZ1026870 | MGnify/ENA primary metagenome ERZ1026870 (study PRJEB33269, sample SAMEA4719801) | human gut metagenome | biome: human-associated habitat; feature: organic feature; material: feces | place: Cameroon | collected 2013-10 ...
TCGACGAGCTGATGGAGATCATGCGCGGGTTCAAGAAGGAGGGCAAGTCCATCCTGTTCATCACCCATAAGCTCAACGAGATCATGGCTGTGGCCGACCGCTGCACCGTGCTGCGCAAGGGCAAGTATATGGGCACGGTGGATATCAAGGGCACTACCAAGGAAGAGCTTTCCCGCCGCATGGTGGGCCGTGACGTGCAGTTGCAGGTAGAAAAGCAGCCCGCGCACCCCGGCGAGACCGTGCTGGACGTGGAGAACGTTACCATCCACAACGACCAGCGCAAGAAGGACGTGGTGAAGGACGTGTCCTTCAAGGTGCACGCAGGCGAGATCGTCTGTCTGGCGGGCATCGAGGGCAACGGCCAGACCGAGTTCATCTACGGCCTGACCGGTCTGAGCAAGCTGTCTGGCGGCAAGCTTACGCTGGACGGCAAGGATATCACCCACGAGAGCATCCGCCAGCGCTCCAAGGACGGCATGGGTCACATCCCGGAGGACCGCCACAAGCACGGTCTGGTGCTGGATTTCAGTCTGGAAAACAACATCGTGCTGCAGCGCTACTGGCAGCCGGAGTTCCAGAAGGGCGGCTTTATCCGTGCTGATAAGGTGCGCGAGTACTCCGACCGGCTGATCAAGCAGTACGACGTGCGCAGCGGTCAGGGCAGTGTGACCACCGTGCGCAGTATGTCCGGCGGCAACCAGCAGAAGGCGATCATCGCCCGCGAGATCGACCGCGACCCCAAGCTGCTGGTGGCAGTGCAGCCCACCCGTGGTCTGGACGTGGGTGCCATTGAGTACATTCACCGCCAGATCGTGGCCGAGCGCGACAAGGGCAAGGCCGTGCTGCTGGTCAGCTTGGAGCTGGACGAGGTGATGAACCTTTCTGACCGCATCCTTGTAATGTACGAAGGCGAGATCGTGGGCGAGTTTGACCCCAAGACCACCACCGTGCAGGAGCTGGGTCTGTATATGGCAGGTGCCCGCAAGCAGGGAAAGGAGGAGCAGTAACACATGAATAAGAAAAAACTTTCCCACGGCGGCAGCCTGCAAAGCTCTGTTACCAGCGTGCTGGCTGCACTGCTGTGCATTCTGATTGGTTTGCTGGTGGGCTTTCTGGTGCTGGTAGCCATCAACCCCGCACACGCATGGGGCGATGGCTTTGTGCGCATCATCAAGGGCGGCTTCCACGATGCCCCCTACGGCGTGGGCAAGGAGCTTGCCAATGCCGCACCCCTGATCATGACCGGTCTGTCCGTGGCCTTTGCCTTCAAGACCGGCCTGTTCAACATTGGTGCAGCCGGTCAGTATACGCTGGGCGCTTACGGTGCGCTGTACTGCGCCATCATGCTCAAGCTGCCATGGTTCGTCTGCCTACTGGCAGCAGCAGTGCTGGGCGGCCTGTGGGGCGCGATCCCCGGTTTCTTCAAGGCCTACTTCAACATCAACGAGGTCATTACCTCCATCATGTTCAACTGGATCGGCCTGTATCTGGTAAATGAGCTCATCTACCAGAACGGTACTGGCCCCATGTACGATGTGCGCAACACCCGTACTTTGAACCTGAGCAAGAACGCCGATTTTGCCCAGTCCCTGATCCCGGACTTCGGCCTGAATAAGCTGTTCCAGACCAACAGCACCACCATTGCCATCTTCTTGGCAGCAGCGGTGGCCGTGCTGATCTGGGTGGTGCTGAACAAGACCACCTTCGGCTACGAGCTCAAGGCTGTTGGCCTGAACAAGAACGCCGCCCGCTATGCCGGTATCAACGAGAAGAAGAACATCATCCTCTCCATGGCCATTGCCGGTGCGCTGGCGGGCTTCGGCGCAGGTCTGTTCTATCTGTCCAACGTGTCCCAGTGGAACCCGCTGAACTCCACCAGCCTGCCGGGCATGGGCTTCAACGGTATCTCGGTGGCACTGCTGGCAAGTTCCAACCCCATCGGTACCGTGTTCTCTGCGCTGTTCATCTCCCATATCTCGGTTGGCGGCTCCTTCCTGTCCACCAAATTTTACCCCACTGAGATCTCGGATCTGATCAGCGGCATCATCATCTATCTGTGCGCATTCTCCATGCTGTTCCGGGGCAAGATCCAGAGCCTGCTGTTCCGAAATGCCGAAAAGACCAACGTGAACGCAGAGCCTGCGCCTGCCGCAGAAAAGACCAAAAAGGAGGGCAAGTAATATGCTGCTTCTGATCAAATATACCCTGCTGTACGGCATCGTGCTGATGCTGGTGGCACTGGGCGGAATGTTCAGCGAACACTCCGGCATCATCAACATTGCACTGGAGGGCATTATGGTCATCGGCGGTGTGGCCGGTGTGCTTACCCTGACCATGCTGCCTGCAAGCCTTTCGCCCTTCCTTGTGGTGCTGATCTCCATTCTGGTGGCAGCGCTGGCGGGCGTGATCTACAGCCTGCTGCTGGCTTTTGCCTCCATCAACCTGAAGGCGGATCAGACCATCGGCGGCACGGCACTGAACCTGCTGGCTACCGCCATTGCCGTGGTCATTTCCAAGTATTTCAGCGAGAGTGGCAGCGCCAAGCTGAACTACTCCAACAAGCCCTTCCTGTTCAGCATCGGCGGGCTGGAGCTCAGCGTGTTCGTGCCGCTGGGGCTGATCTTGCTGGTGGTCAGCTATATCGTGCTGTACAAGACCCGCTTCGGCCTGCGTCTGCGTGCCTGCGGCGAGCATCCGCAGGCTGCGGACTCGGTGGGCATCAACGTCTACAAGATGCGCTACGCCGGTGTCATCCTTTCCGGTGCGCTGGGCGCGATCGGCGGTCTGGCTTATATCGTGCCCCCGGTGCAGACCTGGAACTTTGAAGTCGGCGTGGCCGGTGCAGGCTTTCTGGCACTGGCAGTTATGATCTTTGGCCAGTGGAAGCCCTTCCACATCTTTGGCGCAGCCATGTTCTTTGCTGTGTTCAAGAGCCTTGCCAACATTGCAGACTCCACCTTCCTTGCGCAGCTGCACTGGTCCAGCAACATCTATAATATGATGCCCTTTGTGGCATCCATGGTCATTCTGGCCTTCACTTCCAAGAACAGCATGGCGCCCAAGGCCGAGGGTATTCCCTACGACAAGGGCTCCCGTTAAACGCTTTCGCTAAAAATCCATAAAAAGGGCATCCGCAGCCATCAAAGTGCTGCGGATGCCCTTTTTTGTACGGGAAATGGCAAATTTTGTCCATCTGTTTGCCGGCAGAAAATGGCATTTTCTGCTTGTAAAATACGCCGGGATATGTTATCATTAAAAAACGAATGTGTATCTATAGGAACCCGGTGTACATTTCTTGCACTGCGGAACAACAAGAAAGGTGAGTTTCTCTACTATGGACGAAAAAACAACTATGGGACAGCCGCTCCGAAGCATGGAGGACGAGGAGACCATTGATCTGATGGAGCTGGCGCGCCTGCTGTGGGCGCATATTGTGCAGATCGTGGCAGCAGCTGTTGCGGCAGCGCTGATCTGCCTGCTGGTGTGTATGTTTGCGCTTACACCCAAGTATCAGGCTTCTATCAATATGATCGTGAACACCCGGCAGGATAATTCCTCTACCTTTACCAGTGATAACTTCAACTCTGCCAAGAACCTGATCAGCACCTATGCGGTCATCATCAAGGGCAACACCGTGCTGAACGAGGTGATCGACACGCTGGATCTGGATATGACCTACGGCAAGCTGTATAAGATGGTGGAAGTGACCAGCGTGGACTCCACCCAGATCATGCAGATCACTGTCACCGATACCGATGCAGAGCGTGCAGGCGAGATCGCCCAGACCATTGCGGACATCGTGCCCGATGTGCTGGTGGAAAAGGTGGAAGCCGGTTCCTGCAAGACGGTGAGCGATGTGAGCATCAACCCCAACAAGGTGTTCCCCCAGACTAAGAAGTACGTTGTGATGGCCGGTCTGCTGGGCGCTGTTCTGGTGTGCGGCATTCTGGTGCTGGCACATCTGCTGCACGATACCGTTGTGGACGATGAAGATGTTCAGAAGAAGCTCGGCCTGCCCGTGCTGGGCCTGATCCCGGAGGTGTAAGACGATGTGGAATCTGTTTAACAAAAAGAACAAAACCGATGGCGAGCACCGCACCCTGCAGCTGATCACTGATAAAAAGATGCCCTTTGGCTATGTGGAGGCCTACAAGGCTCTGCGCACCAATCTGGACTTTATGGCAGGCTCCATGGACGTGCACACGTTGGTCATCACCAGTACTGTGCCGGAGGAATCCAAGAGCAACGTGGCAGTCAATCTGGCACTGACGCTGGCCGAAAGCGGCAAAAAGGTGGCTCTGGTAGACTGCGACCTGCGCAAGCCGGTGCTGCACCGCTACCTGAAGGCAGGCCACAACGTAAAGGGCGTTTCCAATGTGTTGTCCAACCAGTGCACGCTGGACGAGGCACTGCACGAGTTGAAGGAAATGAACTTGACCTTCCTGCCCGCAGGCACCCCGCCGCCGAACCCCTCCGAGATGCTGAGCCAGCCGCAGATGCAGGCCATGGTCAACACCCTGCGGGAAAAGTTCGATGTGGTCATCTTTGATGCACCCCCGGTGTCCGTGGTCACCGATGCAGCCGTCATCGGCCGCTGTGTGGATGGCGCAATGTTCGTGGTGCGCTCTGACTACGCCCCCGCCGATGCAGTGCGTGGCGCGGTGAAGAAGCTGCAGGATGCCGGTGTCCGGGTGCTGGGCAGCGTGCTGACCCGCTACGACATGAAGAAGGCGCTCAAGGGCTCCAGCTACGCATACAGCTATGCCTACAATTACAACTATGCCTACGAAAACCAGAAGGCTGATGTTGCTGAATAAGGAAGCATTGTTATGACCGATCTGCATTGTCACATTCTGCCCGGCATTGATGACGGCGCAAAGGATACAGCGGTCTCGCTGGAGCTGCTGCGCAGGGAATATGAGGACGGTGTGTGCAATATCGCCTTCACCAGCCACTTCAACAGCGAACGTACCACGGTGGAAGCCTTTACAGCAAAGCGACAGGCTGCCTTTGAGCAGCTGACCGCCGCACTGGAGGGACAGCCCATGCAGTTTGACTTCAAGCTGGGCGCAGAGGTGTTCTTCTCTCCCGGTCTGTGCGAGCTGGATACCCGGGCGCTGTGTATGGGGGATACCGCCTATCTGCTGCTGGAGTTTCCCACCACCCACAAGCCGCACTTTATCCGGCAGACGCTGTACCAGCTGCAGCAGCAGGGCATCGTGCCGCTGATCGCGCATATCGAGCGCTATCCCTATGTGCTGGAGGATCCCACTCTACTGTACGACTGGGTGGCCGCCGGTGCTTATGCACAGATCAATGCAGGGGCACTGCTGGAGCCCAAGCTGTGCAAAAAACTGTGCAAGTTCATTCAGTGGGGATTGGTCCATGTCATCTCCACCGACACCCATTCCCCGGACAAGCGCCCGCCCCGTATGGCACAGGGAGTGCAGCAGCTGGAAAAGCTGCTTGGCAAGGAGACGGCTGCCCGCATCGTGCGCAACGGCGATGAACTGTTCCATGATCAGGAGCTGGACGCTGCGACCCTGCATCAGCCCAAAAAGTTTTTGGGAATGTGGGTCTGATCCAATTAGTAAGGAGAAAACTGCCCGGGCGGAGGAATACTCTGCCCGGGCAGCGGATTTTGATATGAAGAAAAATAAGGTCCTGAAAATCGTGTTGATCGTGCTGGGCACGCTGGTGGCATTGTTGGCAGCAGCTGTCCTTGGTGTGCTGCTCTATCTTCGCAGCATGGCAGCCAGTCTGCCGGAAACCCTGCCGGATGCCCCGGCAGACAGCACACAGTTCACCCTGACGGATGATGATCTGGATAAGCTGCTCAGCGGCGAGATCACGCTGGAGGAGCTGACCGGCGAAGCTGCTGCATCCAGCGGCGGGGAACAGGAGACGGCGGCCAGTGCTCCGCAGGAGGAAGCAGGTTCTGCCGCTTCCTCGGGGAGCTCTGGCTCCCAGACGGAGAGCAGCAATGCGTCCTCTTCCGGCAAGAAGGAGAACACTACTGGCACATCCAGCTCCAGCACTGCTTCTGCCGCAGAAAAACCGGCGTCCTCTTCCGGTAAACAGGAAGCTGCCTACGAGACGGAGGTCAAGGCGCTGCTGAAGCAGCTGTACAGTGTCAAGGCGCGTGCTGAGTCGGAGCTGAACAGCTGCATTGCCGGGGCAAAGGCAGAATACAAGGCGCTGCCGGAGTCTCAGCAGACACAGGCGCGCAAAATCTCCATTGCACTGGCGAGAAGCGGCAGACTGTATGCGATGCAGGCATCTTACGATAAGGAAGTGGAGAGCATCGTCAGCCAGATGCGCACTGTGCTGACCGCCAACGGCCAGAGCACTGCCTTGGCTGATCAGGCAATGGCTTCCTATAAGGCACAAAAGAGCGCCATGTACTCCCAGCTGACCGCAAAACTGTACTCCTGACCCGCAAAACGACCCATGACCACCCGCAGTACCTTTTTCCGGGCATTGACCGTGCCGGAGAGGGGAGCTGCGGGTGGTTTTGCTTGTGATATAGAGAAAAATAGCACCCTTATGGATGGATGGCTCAGGGGCGGAGACACTGCCTTTTGTACTGATAGGGGAGAACAGATTGTACGTGTCAACGGAACAGTTGCCCGAAAGAACTAAAAAGTAGCACTTTTGCCTACAAATAAACAGAAAATTTGTATAAAGTATAAGATTTCACTCATGCTCTGCTGTAATGAAGTGAATTTTTTTCATGTAAATTGACAAAAATCGAGGTTGTCTTTATAATAGATAGAGTGTTTCTCGGGTATGGACGATGGTGTTTATGCAACCGCAAGATGCCATCGTTTTATTATTCGCTTTTCTGTCCGCGTGCCAAGGACAGACGTCCGCTATGTGTGAGGCTGGCGGACTGCGGGAAAGTGTGGCTCGGCCTGAGAGCAAAAACAGTAATTCATTGATAGGATTGGAGTGGCATCAAACGATGGCAAAGTACATCATCAAGCGTGTCGCAATGGGTATCTTCAGTATCTTCATTGTGGCTACGGTTACCTTTTTTGTCATGAACCTGGTCCCCGGTGGCCCGTTCGTGGCAGAAAAGTCCATCAGTGCCGCTGCTCAGCAGGCTCTGGCCGAAAAGTATGGCCTGGATAAGCCGCTGGGTGTGCAGTACGTCAACTACATGAAGAGCCTTTTGCACGGCGATCTGGGTCTGAGCCTGCGTCAGCGCGGCCGTACCGTGAACCAGATCATCGCCAGCAAACTGCCGGTGTCCTGCCGTCTGGCAGGCATTGCAGTGGTGGTGGCTCTGTGCGTGGGCATCCCGCTGGGCTGCATTTCCGCTTATAACCGCGGCAAGTGGCTGGATAACATTATTATCGTGTTTGCTACCTGCGGCATCGCGATCCCCAGCTTTATCTCCAGCGTGCTGCTTTTGTACCAGTTTGGTATGAACATGAAGGTGCTGCCCACCGTTGGCCTGAACAGCGCAGCCGCCTATATCATGCCGGTCACCGCACTGGCCATCTATCCCTCGGCTTATATCACCCGTCTGATGCGCTCCAGCCTGCTGGACGTCATGGGTCAGGACTATATGCGCACTGCCCGCGCAAAGGGCGTGTCCCAGTTCATGATCCTGTTCAAGCACGCACTGCGCAACGCCATCCTGCCTGTCATCACCTACGTTGGCCCCATGCTGGCCAGCCTGATGACCGGTTCTTTTGTGGTGGAAAAGATCTTCTCCGTGCCCGGTCTGGGCCGCGACTTCGTGTCTGCCATCACCAACCGTGACTACACCATGATCATGGGCACCACCATTCTGCTGTCCAGCATGGTCATCATTGCAAACGTGATCGTGGATATCCTTTATAAGATCATCGACCCGCGCATCAAACTGCAGTAAGAGAAAGGAGCGATTTTCATGGAAAACATTAAAAAGAATCCGCTCAGCCTGCAGCTCAACGCGGAGGATTTTCTGCCCGCCAGCAATGAGGAAAAGCAGAGCCTGGTGGTCATGCGCGAAAGCGTCAACTTCTGGAAGGACGGTATCCGCCGCCTGAAGAAGAACAAGATCGCCATGGTCAGCTTTGTGTTCATCATTGCCATTGCCATCTTTGCCTATCTGCTGCCCGCCGTCTGGCCTTACAGCTATTCCGAGCAGATGAAGGGCAGCAACAACCTGAAGCCCTTCGAATACTCTGCCTCCGAGCAGGCGCGTATCGACGCAGGCGAAAAGGTGTTCCCGCACATTCTGGGCACCGACCGTATGGGTCGTGACTTCGCTGTGCGTATCATGATGGGCACCCGCGTCAGCCTGTCTGTCGGTCTGATCGCTTCTGTGCTGGTGCTGATCATCGGCGCTACCTACGGTGCGGTTGCGGCCTTTGCCGGCGGCTGGGTGGATAATATTATGATGCGTATTACAGATATTCTGTACACCATCCCCGATATTCTGCTGATCATCCTGCTGGGCATGGCTCTGAAGGATCCGCTGGATGCACTGGCTTCCAAGCCCGGCTTCAAGTGGATGCAGACCCTTGGCCCCAACATGATCTCCATCTTTATCATCTTTGCTCTGCTGTACTGGGTCGGCATGGCGCGTATCGTCCGCAGCCAGATCCTGATCCTGAAGGAGAGCGAGTACGTTACCGCTGCCCGCGCACTGGGCGCTTCCAGCGGCCGTATCATCAAAAAGCATCTGCTCACCAACTGCATCGGTACCCTGATCGTTACCACCACCCTGCAGATCCCGGCTTCCATCTTTACTGAGAGCTACCTGAGCTTCATCGGTCTGGGTGTTGCAGCCCCGCTGCCTTCTCTGGGTTCTCTGGCTACCGATGCCGTCAAGGGCATGAACACCTACCCCCATCTGCTGATCGCTCCCGCACTGATGATCAGCGTGATGATCCTTGTGTTCAACCTGTTCGGCGATGGCCTGCGCGATGCCTTTGACCCGAAGCTGAAGAATTGATGAGGTGAACAGAAATGAGCGAGAAAATTCTTGACATCAAAGAAGAACGCCTTTCTTTCTTCACCCCTGCGGGCGAAGTAAAGGCACTGAACGGCGTTTCCTTTACCATGAATCAGGGCGATGTTCTGGGCGTTGTGGGTGAGTCCGGCTCCGGTAAGTCGGTCACCGCCTACTCCGTTATGGGCCTGACCGCTTATCCCGGCAAGCTGGTGGGCGGCAAGGTGTGGTTCAACGGCCACGAGATCGAGAACATGAAGGAGAAGGACTTCCGCAAGATCCGCGGCAACGAGGTCTCCATCATCTTCCAGGACCCCATGACCAGCCTGAACCCGGTGTACACCATCGGCAACCAGATCGTGGAGGTCATCCGCCTGCACACCGATAAGAACAAGGCCGATGCATGGGCACGCGCCAAGGAGCTGCTGGAGCTGGTTGGCATCAACGAGCCCGAGAAGCGTCTGAAGCAGTACCCCCATGAGCTGTCCGGCGGTATGCGCCAGCGCGTGATGATCGCGATTGCACTGGCCTGTGAGCCTAAGCTGCTGATCGCCGACGAGCCCACCACCGCACTGGACGTGACCATTCAGGCACAGATCCTTGAGCTGATGCAGGATCTGCGCAAGAAGCTGGGCATGAGCATCATCATGATCACCCACGATCTGGGCGTTGTGGCTTCCATGTGCGAGAAGATCGCCGTCATGTACGCCGGTCACATTGTGGAGTACGGCACTACCGACGAGATCTTCTACCAGCCGGGTCACGAGTACACCAAGGGTCTGATCAACTCCATCCCCAAGCTGAACACCGCAGAGCACGAGCGCCTTGTGCCCATCGAGGGTACCCCTGTGGATCTGCTGAATCCGCCGGCCGGCTGCCCCTTTGCGCCCCGCTGCAAGAACTGCATGAAGATCTGTCTGAGCAAGATGCCCCCGCGCACCGAGCTCAGCGATACCCACTATACCTACTGCTGGCTGCAGCAGAAGGCTGCATTTGAGAAAGGGGAAAAGGCAGAATGAGTGAACACAAGACGCTGGTCGAAGTCCAGCACCTGCAGCAGTATTTCCCCGCCGGCGGTGTGGGCAAGAACCGCAAGTACGTTCAGGCTGTGGATGACGTAAGCTTTGCCATCCGCAAGGGCGAGACCCTTGGTCTGGTAGGCGAGTCCGGCTGTGGCAAGACCACCACCGGCCGCACCCTGCTGCGCCTGTACGAGCCCACCGGCGGTAAGATCTACTATGACGGCAACCTGCTGTTCGATAAGGACAACAAGATCGCAGTGGATATGCTGCCCTACCGCCGCCGGATGCAGATCGTTTTTCAGGATCCCTACGCAAGTCTGGACCCCCGCATGACCATTGGCGACATCGTGGGCGAGGGCATTGATATCCATCATCTGGCTGAGAACGAAAAGGACCGCCACGATAAGATCATCGCCCTGCTGGAGCGCGTTGGCCTGAACAGCGAGCACGCAAACCGCTACTGCCACGAGTTTTCCGGCGGTCAGCGTCAGCGCGTGGGCATTGCCCGTGCACTGGCCGTGAACCCCGAGTTCATCGTTTGTGACGAGCCTGTCTCTGCACTGGACGTTTCCATTCAGGCACAGGTCGTCAATATGTTCGAGGATCTGCAGCAGGAGATGGGTCTGACCTACCTGTTCATCGCCCATGACCTGAGCGTTGTCAAGCACATCTCCAACCGCATCGGCGTCATGTATCTGGGCAAGATGGTGGAGCTGGCTGACAGCTACGAGCTGATCACTCACAGCATCCACCCCTACACTCGCAGCCTGATCTCCGCAATTCCGGTGGCAGACCCCATTACGGCCCGCCAGTCCAAGCGTATCGTGCTGCAGGGCGATGTGCCCAGCCCCCTGAACCCGCCGTCCGGCTGCCGTTTCCGCACCCGCTGCCCCTATGCAGACGAGCAGTGCGCAAACGAGGTGCCCGAGTTCAAGGAGGTCTCCACCGGCCACTGGGCTGCCTGCCATCACCTTGACCGCGTGAAGTAAGAACACTTCACTCTGACAAAAGGTGAAAATGTTTCAACTTATTACTGAAATGTTGTCACAAAATAGTTACAGTCCAGATTTTGGGCTTGTAACCGGCGTGAGAACGCATTATAATCATTCGTGTTCCTCCGGTGCACAATTCTTTGCACCGGATCGAATATAGAGGCGGCTGGGGCAACCTGGCACACTCAAATTTGATATAAGGGAAGGATATTATTATGAAACGCATTTCTCGTCGTAATTTCCTCAAGGTTGCAGGCGTGGGTGCCGCAGCTATGGGTCTGGCAGCCTGTGGCGGCAGCAAGTCTGGTTCTACCGCAACCTCCGGTACTGCTTCTTCCGCTGCTGGTTCTTCTACCGGCAGTGTCAACACCGCTGGCTTCACCGTCCAGTACGGCCCCAACCCCGAGACTCTGGATCCCGCTCTGAACAGCGCTATTGATGGTGCCAACACCATCATCACCATCTTCGAGCCCCTGCTGCTGATCAACGAAAACAACGAGGTCATCGGCGGCCAGGCTGAGAGTTGGGAAGCAAGTGAGGACGGCCTGACTTGGACCTTCACCATGCGTGACGGCCTGAAGTGGAGTGACGGTACCGACCTGACCGCTAAGGACTTCGAGTACAGCTTCAAGCGTATGGCTAACCCCGACACCGCTGCTCCCTACGCAGAGACCTGCCTGGGCATGATCGACGGCTTTGAGGCAGCTCAGGCCGGCGATCCCGATGCGCTGAACGTCAAGGCAAGCGACGACGGCAAGACCCTGACCATCGTTCTGGCTTACCCCTGCGCCTACTTCGACAAGATGGCCGCATTCGCATCCATGAGCCCTGTGCAGCAGGCTACCGTTGAGGCCAACGGCGATGCATGGTGCACCTCCGCTGAGACCTTCGTCTCCAACGGCCCCTACATGATCACCGAGTGGACTCCCTCCGAGCGTATCGTTCTGTCCAAGAACCCCAACTACGTCGGCGGCTGGGATAACTCCAAGATCGTTTCCGACAGCATCACCCTGCTGCTGCTGGAGGACTCTTCCGCTGCCTTCGCTGCTTACAACAGCGGCGAGGCTGTCCTGATCAAGGACGTGCCCACCGACGAGATCCCCAGCCTGACCAAGGCAGAGGACGGCGGCGACTTCTATGTTGACACTATTCTGGGCACCTACTACGTTAGCATGAACCTGCAGCGTGATGCCTTCCAGAATGCCAAGGTCCGCAAGGCTCTGGCTCTGGCTATCGACCGCGACTACGTTGCCAACACCATCATGCAGGGCACCTACTCTGCTGCTTCCAACATTGTCGGCCCTGGCATCGTGGACGAGCAGGGCTACTTCTACGACAACGCGAACGGCGGCTCTCCCTACATTGCTGATGACTACGAGGCTAATATGGCCGAGGCTAAGAAGCTGCTGGAAGAGGCTGGCTACCCCAATGGCGAGGGCTACCCCACCATCGAGTACAGCACCAACGATTCTGGCTACCATGTGCCTCTGGCAGAGTACCTGCAGCAGACTTGGGGCGATCTGGGCATTACCCTGACCATCAACAAGATGGAGTGGTCCTCCTTCACCCCCGCTCGTCGTGCAGGCGAGTACGATGTTGCCCGTAACGGCTGGGTCATGGACTACAACGATCCTTCCAACATGGTCGAGCTGTTCTGCACCGGCAACGGCAACAACGATGGTAAGTACTCCAACGCTGACTTCGATGCTGCAATCGAGGCCTCCAAGGTTGCAGATGTCGCCGAGCACTTTGCACAGCTGCACAAGGCTGAGGACATCCTGATGGAGGATATGGGCTGCATCCCCGTTGCTTACTACAACGAATTCTGGCTGCAGACCTCTTCTCTGAAGGGCACCTGGCACAGCCCCTACGGCTACTGGTACCTGCAGTACGGCTACATCGAGGAGTGATTTCCTCCCTGTGCTGTGCAGCGTAAGCTGAACCGTAAACTATAAGCACTAAGCACCCCGCTGACCGGAAACGGTTGGCGGGGTGCTTTTTTGCTGTTATTTTGTAAAAAAAGACGTGTGCTCGGTTTCGCCGAGCACTCGTCTTTTATATGTAAACCAGATTGAAAAGGTGCCAGCTTATACCGCAGCCATGGCAGCCAGAACGCTCTGCCAGCTCTTGCTGCGTGCGGCAGGCACCGGGGCGGGGCGGGTGCGCCGTGCAGCAGGGGCACTATGACCGGTCGCAGAGGATACCGTTAGGGCAGGGGAGGGGCAGAAGAACACAGCAGTGTCCTTTGCCAGCCACTGCGCAGCCAGTGCAGCGGCCTGCGGGTCAGATTGGAGGGCGCGGCGCTCGTTCCCGGCCAGAAAATCAGCCAGCCAGTACAAAATTGCGGCCAGCGGCAGGCAGGGGGAAGCGTCCTGATTCCAGTAGCTCCAGCGTGCACCGCAGCCAAGGTGACTTTCCACTGTGATCTGTGCACCGGTGCGGGCATTCTGCGGGATGGCACCAACATAGTTGGTCCCGGCACGCTGCCCCAGCTCCTCCATAAGGCGCTGGGTGCGGGCGGCATCCAGCCGATCCTCCCGGCAGTAGGCGCGGAAGTCGGTCTGGCTCAGCAGGCTGTCGGCGCTGGACGGAAAACGCCCGGTCAACTGCCCATCCGCATTGTGGCACAGTTGCCAGCCTTTGCGGAACAGCTGGAAATTCAGGCAGCGCCGCCCCATGGTGGAGTAGCACACAAGGGCGCTTTGCTCCCCGGGTAGCTGTTTTACTTCAAGATAGGCATCGTTGCCGCAGGTATCCTGCAAACGGACGGTAAGCAGCAACTGTGCACCGACGTGCTGGGTGGACATGGCGTTGTGCATGGCGTCAAAATAACGGGAAGCGTCCATGATTGATCTCCTTCCTATAGCAATTCAACTTTTTAATGCAACAGCAACAACGTTGAATTGCATATCGCAAATATGCTGTTTGAATGTTGCACTAATTTCTTGCCTTGCAATAAAAGCAAACAGCGAAACGTTGTAAAAGCGCCAGCCGGGTGATCGGGCCGTCAGGCTGCATAAAACTTCTCTGAACATAGTATAGCATACTTTTGGATGAAAAACAACTGTAAGTTTTTCAAAACAACAAATTTTTGCAAAAATCTACAGCGCATTGCAAACAAAAGTTCAAAGTATGGTTGTGCACTGAGATGTGCGGTTGTAAAAAATGACCCCTGCGGGAGATGCCGGCTAAGGCCGGAACTGCTCCCACAGGGGTCGTTTTGTTTTTTCAGTCGCCAAGTTCCCGGATCTCGTTCTGGATCAGCCGTCCGGCAGCGCGGGCAAGCTGATCCATGCCGCGGATGCGTGCCATATTTTTGCCGTAGATCTGCGCGGCGGCACCGGCGCTGCTGTCCTCGCCCATAAAAACGGCAGACACCCGCACGCCTTGCCGCTGCAAGGTGCGCACCTGCGCGGCGGTGTCGGCTACACCGGCGGCGTCCTCGTAGGCGCAGCCCAGCGGGTTCTGCGCCGTGGGCGGGATGCGGCGGCTGTCGTTGGGGCTGGCATCGGTCAGCAGGATCATCAGGTGGCGCGGGGCAGGGCCGGGGGCGTACCGGATCAGGTCGCCAGCCGCCCGCAGCGCCAGACCGTCCCGGTTCCAGCCCGAGGCAAAATAGCGGAAAATGTTCTGCCGGTTCTTGTCTGTAAAACTTTTCAATACCCGCAGCACCGTATAGCCCCGCAGGCTGCTGAAGGCGCTTACCCGCACCGGAATGCCACAGTTGGCCAGACTTTCGGCCAGAATAACACCCTGCGCCGCGATCACTTCCTGACAGTGCAGGCGGGAAGCGGAAGCGTCCAGCAGCAAATCTACCGTAAAGGCAGGGCAGTTCTCCTCCTCCGGGCACAAAAACACCCGGTCGTCGTTCAGGTAAGGGGCGCGCCACACCCGCCCGGCGCACAGATCACCGCTGCGCGCTATCCGCTGGTCGGGCTGCTGATGCACCAGAATGCAGTTGCGGATCTGCTCGGTAAGGCGCAGCACCACGCTGCGGTGCAGCTCCTGATTTTTGGCATAGTAGGCGCGGTTGCGTTCGGCCTGCAATTCGGCCTGCTGTGCCAGCTGCCGCGCTTCCGGGGTGGGGGCCTGTGCCGGGCTGGGAACCCCGGCGCTGAACCACAAGTGACAGCCCAGATGCACCCCGGTGCACAACTCCTGCTCGGCCTTGCGCAGCTGCTCCGGCGGGTAGAAACAGCGCCCGAAGCAGCTTTCAATGTAGGCGCGATCCTGCGCGGCGCGCTGCTTCAGAGTAATGTTTGCCCGGCGCTTGTCCACCGCCAGCCCGCTGCCTGCGGCATCCACCGCGCCGGAATGCTCCACCGTCACCCGGTCGGTCTTGATCATCTGGGTGGGCATGGCTTTGGTAGCCAGCTTTGCCCAAAAGCCCTGTAGCCGCAGGTGCAGCGCGGGCTTTTGGCGCACCTTGCCGTCAAACAGAGCAAACTTTGCAAACAACGCCAGCAGGTCTTTTTTGAGCAACGCTGGCTCCGGTATGTTCTCCGGTGCCAGCGCTGCGGCAAGGCTGCTCTCGTAAGGAGTCATGACCGGAGCGGTGCGTCCCAGCACCTTGCGCCAGCGTGCAGCCTGCATGGTGTACACCAGCTGGTTTTTCGCCATCCACTCCTGCCGCGAAAGCTTGTACTGAATGGCAAAAAAGTAGTCCGCGTGGGCAAACCGCAACGCTTCCAGCACCGGGCGGCGGGGCAGCTCCAGCCGGTAGGCGGCGTTTTCTAAGTACAGCCACGCCATATCGTCCAGCATGGGCTGGCGCGTGTCGCCCTCCCATGCGGAAAAAATGTCCCGGATCAGCGCGTCACCGTAGTATTTGTGCACCAGTCCCACGATGCAGTTCATGTAAAAATCAATGGTGCCGTCCGTGTTGCGGGCCAGAAACAGCGGCTCGAAGCCGTAAGCACCAGCAGCGGCCCAGACCTGATTGGCCGCACGCCGCTCCTGCGCGGTGTAGCTCTGGGCGTCCATCAGGCAAACAGCTTTCCGGCATCCAGCTTGGCCGGGATGCGCGCGGCGATCACGTCCCGGATCAGTCCCTGCTCGTAGGAGTCAAAGGCCTTGTTGGTGATGCCCATATCCAGCGCCGCCCCGGCCGGGATGCCTCTGCGGATCAGCCGCAGCGCGTCCAGCATACCGCGCAGATCCAGCGCCTTGGTAGAAATTTCTGCACTGTCGCATTTTTTCTGCAGGTCCAGAAACAGCAGTGCGAACTGGTGCACATACTTTGCGGCAAGATCCGGGAACTGCGCCCGCAGCAGCTTTTCCAGATTATCCTGCGTGATGGTGGGCATCTGCACCACCGCAAAGCGGGAGGTGAGCGCTTCGTTCAGCTCCCGGGTGCCCGCGTAGCCGTAGTTCATGGTGGCGATAAAGCGGGTCTCCTCAGCCAGCGGGATGCGGTCGTACCCGGGCACGTCGATGGCGCGGCGGAAATCCAGTACCGCGTGCAGCACCGCCAGCGCCTCGTTTTTGGCCATGTTGATCTCGTCCAGCACGCCGAAGCCGCCGCACTGTGCGCAGCGGTACACCGGCCCGGGACGGAACACCACCTGCCCGCCCGCAAAGGTATCCATGCCGATGAGGGAGGCGGCGTCCATGTTTACATGAAAGGAGATGTCCCACGCGGGGCGGCCAAAGGCGGCGGCAAGATTTTCTGCCAGCACGTTTTTGCCGGTGGCCTTTCCGCCGGCCAGCAGCAGGTTTTCGCCGCAGAGGATAGCCGCCAGCGCCTGCTCCCACACCTCTTTGCCGTAGTAGATAAAGGCAGGGGCGGGGATACGCGGGCGCAGCGTCTCGCTGAGCGGATGGGCGGCGCGGTATTCCTGCACCGCCGTAAGCAGGGCGGGGTCCACCCCTTCCTGCCGTAAGGTATCCAGAATATCCGACATTTGTACAAACACCTCGATCTTGTGACCGGGCGGGATGAACTGCCCGGTTTTCAGCCTTATCATAGCACAATCGCGGCCATTTGTGTAGGGGGCGTGCGGGGCAAAAAGGCAAAGAGGGGCAGCCCCAAATGGGACCGCCCCTCTTCACATGAAAAAGAAGAAAAGAAGAAACGCTTAGAGTATGCAGGGAAAACGCGCTTTATCAGGCGTTTTCCAGACCGGCCATCTGCTTGACAGCCTTCATGGCGAAGGTTAGGGTGCGGCCCATAGCCACACCGGCCATCAGGCAGGGGTAGTTGTTGGCAAAGAAGCTGCCGGACATATCGCCGGTAATGTACAGACCCTCCATGGGTTGGTTGTTGGTGTCCAGAGCCTGACCTTTTTCGTTGATGGCGATGCCCTGCTCAGTGGTCAGCAGGGAAGCACCCAGCCAGCAGCCGTAGAAGGGAGCGGTGCGGATGGCGCTCAGGCGGTAAGCGGGCTTGCCGAAGTCCTCGTCGTTCTGCTTATCGTACAGCTCATTGTAGCGCTCCACGGTAGCAAGGAAGGTATCCTTGGCAGCGCCGGTAAAGCCCATCTTGTCGGCCAGCTCGTCCAGAGTATCGCACTTGAACAGTGCACCGGCCTCGATAGCCTCGTCCATCTTGCCCTGAATGTACTTCTCACCGCCGTTGCGGGTCTGGGCAGAGCAGCCGATGGTGTGGAAACGCTTTGCGTCCTCCAAAATGTTGGCATCGCAGATCTGTGCGTAGACGCGGCCCGGCTGGTGGGCGGCAGCGTAGACGATATCGTTGTAGGGGCAGCTCTCGTTGGCAAAACGCTCGCCGTTGCGGTTCACCTTCAGGAAGGGCTGGGTGCCGGGGTTGTACTGGCGGATCTTGCCGGGGAAGGCCTTGCCGCCAAAGGCGGAGTCGCTGTCCACATAACCGGCATCCACACCGGGGGCAACAATGCCGCGGTCAAACAGCATGGGAGCGGCTTCCTTGTCCAGATTGGCGCCTGCCCACACTGCTGCACGGATGCCGTAGCCCTTGTCGGCGGGGGAGTAGGAGCAGGCAGTGGTCACGCTGGTGCCCAGCGGGTCCAGCTGCTCCATCATGTAGGGGTTGCCGGGGAAGCCGCCGCAGGCCAGCAGCACGCCCTTGTTGGCGTTGTAGCGGATGAAGTGGTCATCCTCGGTGCTCTGGGCGATGATGCCGGTAATGCGGCCATCGCTGTTCTTTTCCAGCTTGGCCAGACTGGTCTTGAAGTCCACATCGTAGCCCAGCTCCTGAATGTACTGCAGCAGCAGCTCGTTGCGGGGTGTGCCGGAAGCACTCTCGCTGGCCATGTAGTTGTGCTCCTGCACAGGGTAGAGGTAGTCGGTGTTGTGCTCGGCATTCTCTGCGGGCCATGCAGCCTCGCTGCCGGAGGTGAAATCGCACACCCAGCCGTACTTATCCTCCAGAATGCTGCGCATGAAGTCGTGCATGGCGGCAGACTCGTTGATCCAGGTCTTGACAACGCGCTGGTCGCACTTGCCGGAGGCGTAGCGGGAGATCTCGCTCAGCAGCTTTGCCTTATCGGTGGCGGGTTCGCCAGCCTCCTTAGCGGCAGCAGAATCAACAGCGCCGTACCAGTGACGGGTGTCCTGCACGTTGGCGTTCTGCTCAATAACACGGAAGTTCAGGCCGTTGGCAGCAGCATAGGCGGCAGCGAACATACCGCCGTTGCCAGCGCCCACGATCAGGATGTCGGTGTCCACGGTCTCGGTGATGGCGGTCTCGTCGATATCGGGCTCGGTGCCCAGCCAGTCGTTTGCATCGCCGGTGGGCAGCTGAACGCTGGAGACCACGGCCTCGCCCTTAGCCTGTGCGTAACAGCTCTTGGCAGCCTTCATCACGGCGTCGGAGGTGATGGTGGAGCCGGAAACACCGTCGATCTCGGCAGAACCAGCAGCCAACAGCTGCTCGCGCAGCTCATCGGCAGCGGCAGCGCCGAAGGAAGCGGTCTCACCGGAGGTGTCCACCACCACGTCGGTGACAGCGCTGTCGGAGAAGGTCATGGTGACCTTGACGGTGGAGGAGATACCCTCGGCAGTGCCTTCGTAGGTGCCGGGGATGTACTGACCGGCAGCACCGGAAGTGGAAGCGGAAGCAGAGCCGGAAGCGGCATTGCAGGCAGCCAGGGCACCGGCGGTCACACCGCTCATGGCGGCGGCAGCGGCAATCTTGATAAAGCCCTTACGGGAGATCTTATTCATAGGTACGCTCTCTTTCTTTTTTGTTCTTCTTTGTGTTCCTTCTTATCCTGCAGCAAAGCAAAAGGCACTTTGCCGAATCCTTAACAATTGTATCGTAGAAGGGTGCTGTTTACAATTCATATTTTTTATATTATAATTTAGGGTAGCCTAATGTATCGCGGGAGGGAGAAAAGCATGAACGAGAGCGCACTGGAAGGCTTTGTAAAGATCGTGGAACTGAACAGCTTTTCTGCGGCGGCAGAGGCGCTGTATCTCTCCCAGTCGGCACTTTCGCAGCAGATCCGCACGCTGGAAGGGCAATTGCAGTTCGAGCTGTTCCAGCATGTGCCCCGCCGGGTGGTGCTGACCCCGGCAGGGCGGGATTTTTACCCCAAGGCAAAGCAGCTGGTAGCCCTGTATCAGCAGGCGGTGCGCCATGCCCGCGCGGTGCAGCAGCAGGAAAACCCGCCGGAAAGACATCTGATCATCGCAGGGTGTCATGAGGCAATGCGGATGTTCGCATACGACCTGTTTTCCCTGACGAGTGACTTGTGCCTGCGGTATACCCCCATTCTGGGGTGGTGTGCCAACCGCAGCGAGGTTTGGCGCAGCCTGAAAAAAGGGGAGATGGATCTTTCCTTCCAGCTGGAAAGCGCAGAATTTTACGCACAGGGGCTTACCTTTGTGCCGCTGCTTTATGTGCCGGAGCTTTGCATCCCCATCCACCCGCCCGCCGATATGCCAGTGGGCAGGCTGACTTTAGAGCAGGCATTGCAGTACCGCTGGCTGCTTATCAAGGAGATGTACCAGACCGTTTACGAGACAAGTCTGGTGCAGGAGGGGCTGGAACGCGGGGTGAGCTTTACGCCGGTGGGCGGCATCCGCAGTGCAGCCTACGGCGACCCGGCGCTCAAGATGGTCCCGGCGGTCTATTACCGCAGACCCGACCTTAGCTTTGTACGGGTGCTGGACTGGGGCAGAGGACACCGGTTTGGCATCGTGCTGGGGCAAAAGCGCGAGGACCCGGTAGTAATGGCCTATGTCCGCGCCTTGCAGCAACAGCTGCCGTCCCTCTCGGAAAAGCTGTTCGGCCTGAAACTGGAACCGGTGGAGGAATCATAAAGAAAAGACGGAAACCCTCTCAGGCGCATTCGCGCCAGCTCTCCCGAAGGGAGAGCTCTATTGCAGCTTACCGGCAGATGCTGAAAAGCTCCCCCTCTCGGGGGAGCTGGCATCGCGCAGCGATGACTGAGAGGGGAATGCAAAGAGCACCTATTGCCCTAAAAAGGCAACAGGTGCTCTTTTTGCGGTTATATTGCGATAACAGGTGCTTTAATCCACAACATCCTCGAACTGGCTGTTGTACAGATCGGCGTAGAAGCCGCCGGCCTCGATCAGCTGGTCGTGGGTGCCCTGCTCCACAATGTCGCCGTCCCGCATCACAAGGATGAGGTCGGCGTCCCGGATGGTGGAAAGGCGGTGGGCAATAACAAAGCTGGTGCGACCCTCCATCAGACGATCCATAGCGGTCTGGATACGCTGTTCGGTGCGGGTATCCACGCTGCTGGTAGCCTCGTCCAAAATCAGGATGCGGTTATCTGCCAGAATGGTGCGGGCGATGGTAAGCAGCTGTTTCTGTCCCTGACTGACGTTGGAGGCGTCCTCGTTCAGTTCCATCTGGTAGCCGCCGGGCAGGGTGCGGATAAAGTGGTCGGCGTTGGCTGCCTTTGCGGCGGCGATCACCTCTTCATCGGTGGCGTCCAGCCGACCGTAACGGATGTTCTCCATGATGGTGCCCTTGAACAGCCATGTGTCCTGCAGCACCATGCCAAAGCCCTCACGCAGGGCGCTGCGGTCAAAGTCCCGCACATTGTGGCCGTTCAGGGTGATGGAACCGGCGTCCACATCGTAAAAGCGCATCAGCAGCTTGACCATAGTGGTCTTGCCCGCGCCGGTGGGGCCTACAATGGCTACCTTCTGGCCGGGCTGCACCGTGCAGCTGAAGTCGTGGATAACGGTCTTTTCCGGGGTGTAGCCGAAGCGCACATGGTCAAAGGTGACCTGTCCGTCAATGTCGGCGGGGTCGGCGCGGTGGGCAGGGTCTGCCAGCTGCTCTTCCTCCGGTTCGTTCAAAAACTCGAATACCCGCTCGGCGGCAGCGGCCATGCTTTGCAGCATATTGGACACCTGCGAAAGCTGCTGGATGGGCTGGGTGAAGTTTTTGACGTACTGGATAAAGGCCTGAATATCACCGATGGTGATAACCCCGTTTGCGGCAAAAATGCTGCCCACGATAGCCACCGCCACATAGCCCAGGTTGCCCACAAAGTTCATGATGGGCATCATCAGGCCGGAGAGGAACTGGCTCTTCCATGCGGATTCGTACAGCTTATCGTTGGCGGCGTTGAAGTCTGCCAGCACCACGGCTTCGCGGTTGAAGGCCTTGACCACGTTGTGGCCGGCGTAGACCTCCTCTACCTGACCGTTGACCACGCCCAGCGTGGCCTGCTGCGCTTTGAAGTACTTCTGGCTGAACTTGACCACCACCAGCACCAGCGCCAGCGACACCGGCAGGATCAGCAGGGCGATCAGGGTCATGCGGGGGCTGATGGAAAGCATCATCACCAGCACACCGATCATGGTAGTCACGCTGGTGATCAGCTGGGTGATGCTCTGGTTCAGGCTCTGTCCCAGCGTGTCCACATCGTTGGTGATACGGGAGAGCACCTCGCCCACGGTGCGCTTTTCAAAGTACGCCAGCGGCAGGCGGTTGATCTTTTCGCTGATCTGGCGGCGGAAGTCGTAGCAGACCTTCTGGGAAAGGCCGGTCATCAGCCAGCCCTGAATAAAGCTGAAAGCGCTGCTCAGCAGGTACATCCCCAGCAAAAACAGCAGGATGCGGCCGATATACACAAAATCGATGCTGCCGGTGCCGCGCAGCCGGGCGATCCAGCCGGTGGCAAGGGCGGTGGTGGCCTTTGCCAGCACCTTGGGGCCTGCAATGTTGAAGATGGTGGACAGAACAGCAAACAGCATGGCTGCCGCAAGGGGCAGCTTGTAGTGGCTCATGGTGCGGATGAGCTGCCGCAGCGTGCCTTTAAAGTCCTTGGCGCGCTCGGTGGTGGGACGTCCGGGTCTGGGCATATCACTCACCCTCCTTTTCTGTATTCAGGGTATCCAGCGCCAGCTCTTTCTGACTCAGCTGGCTGCGGGCGATCTCCTGATATTCTGGGCAGCTGACCATCAGCTGGGCGTGGGTACCCTTGCCCACCAGCCTGCCCTCGTCCAGCACAAGGATCTGGTTCGCGTGCAGCACGGTGGAGATGCGCTGTGCCACAATGATCACAGTGGCGTTGTCGGTCTGTGCCTTCAGGGCGCGGCGCAGCGTTACATCGGTCTTGTAGTCCAGCGCCGAGAAGCTGTCGTCAAACAGATAGACCTTGGGATTTTTGGCAATTGCCCGGGCAATGGAAAGCCGCTGCTTCTGGCCGCCCGATACGTTGGAGCCGCCCTGTGCGATGGGGCTTTGGTAGCCCTCCGGCTTTGCTTCAATAAAATCAGTGGCCTGCGCAATGGCAGCAGCTTTTTGTACCTGCGCATCGGTGATATCTTCGCCGCCGAATTTCAGGTTGCTGTCGATGGTGCCGCTGAACAGCACACCCTTCTGGGGCACATAGCCCAGCAGGTCGTGCAGCTGTGCCTGCGGCATCTCGCGCACGTCAATGCCGTCCACAGTCACCTTGCCGCCGGTCACATCGTAAAAGCGGGGGATGAGGTTGAGCAGGGTGGACTTGCCGCAGCCGGTGGAGCCGATGATGGCGGTAGTCTCGCCGGGCTTTGCGGTAAAGCTGATGTGTTCCAGTGCATCGCTGTCCGCACCGGGGTAGCGGAAGCTCACATCCTCGAACTGCACCACGCCCTGCCAGTCGGTGTGTGCCTGTGCGGCCTTTGCGGCGGCTTCATCCGGGTCGTGGATGGTGGCTTTGGTGCGGATGACCTCGTCGATACGATCCGCAGCCACACCGGCGCGGGGCAGCATGACGGCCACCATCGCCAGCATCAGGAAGGACATGACGATCTGCATGGTGTAGGTGATAAAGGCGATCATCTCGCCCACCTGCATGGTGCCGGCGTCCATAGCCTTGCCGCCGAACCAGACGATGAGCAGACTGGTGCCGTTCATGATCAGGGTCATAAAGGGCATCATGGCCACCATGGCGCGGTTGGTGAACAGCTGGGTGCCCATCAGCTCCCGGTTGGCCTTGTCAAAGCGCTGCTCCTCAAACTTTTCGCGGCTGAAGGCGCGCACCGGCATGATGCCGGTCAAAATTTCGCGGCTGACCAGATTCAACCGGTCCACCAGCTGCTGCATCACCTTGAATTTGGGCATGGCAACGCTCATCAGGAAAATGATGAGCAACAGCAGGATGGCCACGTCCAGCACCACGATCCAGGAAAGGCCGGAGCTGCTGCCCACAACGTGCAGCACACCGCCAATGCCCAGAATGGGCGCATAGGCCACCATGCGCAGCAGGATGACGCAGACGAACTGCACCTGCTGGATATCGTTGGTGGTGCGGGTGATGAGGGAGGCGGTGGAAAAATTCTCAATCTCTGCGTTGGAAAAGCCGATGACACTGGAGAAGGTCTCCCGGCGCAGGTCACGACCGATGGCAGCGGATACCCGGGAGGCAAGGAAGCCCACGGCCACAGCCACGGCCACCATCAGCAGAGTAAGGGCAAGCATCTGGCCGCCCACCCGGAACAGGTAACCCATCTGCACATCCCGCGCAACGCCCTGTGCCTCGTATTCCAGCTGCACCAGCAGCAAAGACTGGCTTTTCAGGTTTTCCAGCAGGGTGCTGTCCAGTTGGCTCATGGCACTGTCCAGCTGCTTTTGCAGCATACTGCGGTCAAAACCGGGCATCTGACTCATGGCGGCAAACTGGCTGCAAACGGTGTCCAGATCTGCTGCCGTGGGGGTGACGGTCTCGGTGTCGGTGTCCGCAGCGGCAGAGGGCATCTCGGCAAGGCCGGTCATGCCCATGCTGTTCTGCCCGGTGGGGGTGTTGGCGGCCTGTGCGGCAGCCATATACAGCACGATGTCCGGGGTGGTCACGGCATCTTCCAGTGCGGTGCGCTCGTCCTCGGTCAGGTCGGAGCGCAGCTGCAACACGCCATCGTCCTGCAAATAGTACTGGTAGGCGTTTTGCAGCTTCTGCGCATCTTCCTCGCTCATCAGCAGGCTCAGCGCGTCCAGCGTACTCTGGCGCACCGTCTGGGGCAGGGGGCTTTCAATGCCGCCCTGCTGGATGCCGGTGTCCACGATCTTGCTGGTGTAGTCCGGCAGTGCAAGGTCGCAGTACGCCTGCACGAACAGCAGCGCGAACACCACAAGGCAGACCGCCCAGTGTCGGGCCAGCTGCTTAAAGATCTTTGTCATGGTTCGTTTCTCCCTTCGGGTCAATGTTGCGCGCGGCATTTTCCGCAAGAATGGCATCCATCAGCGCGCCGCGCAGCGCGTCCATCTGGGCTGCCTGCTCCGGCTCTAACCGTGCCAGCACGCTGGCAAAGTAGTCGCGCAGAGCCTGCTCACACTGGTGGCACAGCTCATACCCCTTGGGGGTGACGCGCACCAGCGTTTTGCGGCGGTCGGCGGGGTCCGGTTCCCGCACCACAGTGCCGTCCTGCTCCATCAGCCGCAGCCCGCGCGAGACCGCCGGCAGCGGCTGACGGATCTCTCGGGCAAGGTCGGAGACATAGATAGCGCCGTCCTTGCCGTGGCAGTTGATGGAATGCAGCAGACCTTCCAGCATATTGAAGTGGCATTTGGGGCAATCGGCCAGCGCCGCCCGCATCCCGGCCTTGGATGCCTTGCTCAGCTGCCCGATATAGTGGCACATCCCCTGAAAGCTGGGGGTGCTTGGCTCGGACATAACAGTTCCTCCTCGTTTGCATTTCTTAATACTTAACAGCTGTTAAGTATTAACGCCTGATAAGCATATTCCTTTTGCAGCCGGATTGCAAGGGGGTAGGGAAATGTTAAACAAAAATTCACAAAAAAATTGTGAGCTTTGTCAGGACAGAAGCCGGCTTTTGCGGCATAAAAATAAAGGACAGGCAGAAACGGAGGGTGCGGATGGAGCAGGGATTCCAGGTGCTGTTACAGGTATTCGGCGGATTGGCGCTGTTTTTATACGGGACGGACAGCCTGTGTCGGGCGGTGCAGCAGGGAGCGGGCAGGCGTCTGCGCGGCCTGCTGGCGCGGTGCACCGCAAACCCGGTGGCGGGGCTGCTGACCGGGGCGGCGGTCACGGCGGTGCTGCAAAGCAGCTCGGCGGTCACGGTCATGGTCATTGCTTTTCTGGCAGCGGGGCTGCTGCAGCTGCGGCAGGCGGTGCCGGTGGTGTTCGGGGCGAATATCGGTACAACGGTCACAGCACAGCTGCTGGCCTTCCGGGTGGAAAGCTGGCGGTATCTGCTGCTGTTTTGCGGGGTGCTGCTCTGTCTGGCCTGCAAAAACTGGCGGGGCCGCTGCGTGGGCGAGGCGGTGTTCGGCTTTGGGCTGCTGTTCGAGGGCGTCACGGTGATGCGCAGCGCCATGGAGCCGCTGCTGCAAAGCCCGTTGCTCCGGTTGGAGCTTGCCCTGGTGCAGCAAAGTCCTTTGCATGGGCTTCTGGCGGGCGTCTGCATGACACTGACAGTACAAAGCAGCTCTGCCACGGTGGCGCTGCTGCAAAGCATGGCGGCGCAGCCCGGGGCGGACGGCGTGCACAGCCTGCTGGGTCTGACCGCTGCCATTCCTATTCTGATGGGGGATAACATCGGCACCACCGTTACGGCGGTGCTTGCCGCCATCGGGCAGGGAAGAGACGCCAAGCGGGTGGCGGCAGCCCACGCCATCTTTAACCTGAGCGGCGCGGCGGTGTGCTGCGCACTGCTGCAGCCCTTTGCGGCGCTGGTGCGGCTGTGCTCGCCCACAGGGGCAGAGTGTGCCGTGATCGCCCGGCAAATCGCCAACGCGCATACCCTGTTCAACGTACTGTGTGCGCTGGTATGGCTTCCCCTGACCGGGCAGATGGTGCGGCTGGTCTGCACGCTGCTGCCCGATAAAAATCGCCCGAAAGAACGGTTGTAAACCGGAGCGGGGAATGGTATACTGAAGCAGACGGATACTATTATATAAAAGGATGGAATGCAATGAAACGGAAAATCGGCAGGCTGTGCATGGTGCTGGGTGCGGTGCTGATCTTGAGCGCCGCCGGGCTGCTGGGTTACAACCGGTGGGATGCCGCCCGGGCAGAAAAGGTTTCGCAGGAAGTATTGGGCGAGCTGGAGCAGACCATGCAAAAGACCATTACGGAGCACCGGCAGGAAAACGAGACCGCAGCCCCGCAGCCGGTGCTGGACCCGGCGCAGGAGATGACCACCGTAGAGGTGGAGGGGCATGACTACATCGGGGTGCTTTCCATCCCGGCGGCAGGGCTGGAACTGCCGGTGATGGCACAGTGGAGCTACGCCGGGCTGAAGGTCGCCCCCGGACGGTACAGCGGCACTACCTATGCCGATGATCTGGTACTCTGCGGCCACAACTATGCAAAGCATTTCAGTCCCATCAAGTGGCTGGCGATCGGCAGCCCGGTCTACTTTACGGATGCGGATGGTCTGCGCTGGAGCTACGAGGTGGAGAGCGTGGAGACCTTACATCCCACCCAGATCGAGGAGATGACCACCGCCACCGAGACAGACAGCTGGGATCTGACCCTGTTCACCTGCACCTCCGGCGGCAACGCCCGGTATGCGGTGCGCTGTGTGCGGACGGGCTACCCCGTCCGGGTGACGGATGCGGCAGAGTGATGCCATCTTTTGCGGGGCGGGACGATTTGGAATGCCCGCCGCGTGTGCTTTGGGCATGATCAGCGGAAAATATATTTTTATCGCAATTTTCAAAAATAGTGCCAATCAAAACGGCAGCTTTGCGATATGCAGTTTGCGGATGTTGCTTGTGCATTAAAAACGCAAACTGCTATAATTTCGGGATAGCGGAGCGTCTGCGGACGCTCCGCTATCCCATTTTCACGGGAGGGGGTCGTGACGGAAAACGGCAGCTCCGGCGCCTGTTTCCTGCGGAAATGCGGCGCTGCGGAGGGGAACTGCCAAAGCCCCGATTTCCGAGGGGGGGCTGCGGACAGGGGGGAGCAGACCGTGGGGTATCATCCGATTTTTGTGCAAAAAGTCTGCAAAAACATTTGAAAATCCTTTTTATAGTATCCTTATTGTGCGATACTGTGTTCACCGGGGAAGTCCCGGGAATAAAACAGACACACAGGAGGGAAACACCATGAAGGATTTTGAGTTGCGTTATGTGGGCAGTCATGTGGAGGTATACACCGGCAGTGGTGTGTTCCTGTTTTCGGCCGATACGGTGCGCGAGGCCATGGAAGAGCTGGCCGGGTAAGCGGAGGCATACCGCATCCGAGATGGTATAATGTAAAATGTATGTAAAATAACGGAAAGCTTTTTGTTTGCCACCCGGAAATATGTTGCGGAATGTGTGAAAAAAGTAATTTTCGTGTAAAATAAACCTTGTTGAGACGCCCCCTTTGATGGTATAATAAAAATAAGCGGCTGCCGGAACAGGGCAAGTGCTGTGCACGTGCAAGGTTTCGGCAGCTGTGTGCTGTAAAGGATAAAAAGGGAAGTTTCATATTAGGAGTATCGTTATGGATATCACACACATTACCTCTCTGCTGGGCGGCGTTGCGCTGTTCTTGTACGGTATGTCCATCATGGGCGCCGGACTGGAAAAGCTGGCAGGCGGCAAGATGCAGGGCGTATTGCAAAAGCTTACCTCCTCTACCATCAAGGGCGTGATCTTCGGCACACTGATCACCGGCGTCATCCAGTCGTCGGCTGGTACGGTGGTTATTTGTGTTGGTCTGGTCAACTCCGGTATCATGACACTGACGCAGTCGGTAGGCGTGATCATGGGTGCAAATATTGGTACTACGGTAACAGGTCAGTTGATCCGCATGGCGGATATCTCAGGCGACAGCCTGTGGCTGACCTTGATCCAGCCCAAGACCTTTGCCCCCGTGGTGGCGTTTATTGGCTGCATTTTTTATGTGTTCCTCCGCAATGCCAAAAAGAAGAACATCGGCCAGATCATGCTGGGCTTCGGTATCCTGTTTACCGGCATGAGCCTGATGGATACCGGCGTGGCACCCCTGCGGGAGAGCGCAGTTTTTCAGAATCTGTTCGTCACCATGACCAACCCCATTCTGGGTGTTCTGGTGGGCGTGGTGGTCACCGTGATCATCCAGTCCTCCTCCGCCTCCGTGGGTATTTTGCAGGCACTGTCCAGCACAGGGCTTGTCACCTTCAGCTCTGCCATTCCTATCATTCTGGGTGCGCATATCGGTACGGCGTTCACCCCGCTGCTCACCATCGGCGGCTCCTCCAAGGATGGTAAGCGGGCAGCGCTCATCCACCTGTACTTCAACGTCATCGGCAGCGTGATCCTGCTGGCGCTGATCTATGCGGTGCAGTTTACCATCGGCATCCCCATGTGGGGCGATGTGATGAACAAGAGCTCCATTGCAAACATCCATACCATGTCCAGTGTATGCGCTATGCTGCTGTTCCTGCCTTGCAGCGGGGTGCTGAGCCGCTTGGCGATGCTCACAGTGCCCAGCAGCGTGGAGGAAGCACAGGAACTGAGTATGCCGGTGCTGGACGAGCGTCTGTACAAGAGCCCGGCTGTGGCTCTGCAGCAGGCTAAGAACGCGGTGATCAAGATGTCCCGCCGCGCCGCCCGCAACGTGGGTCTGGCTGCGCCGCTGCTTTTGAAGATGGACGAGGAGACCGTGAGCGCCATCAAGGTGCGCGAGAACCTGATCGACCGTATGGAGGTGGAGATCACCAACTACCTGATCAAGCTGACCGATCAGGAGCTGGGCGACGACGAGAGCCACGCGGTGACCGAGCTGCTGAATTTTGTTACCGAGTTCGAGCGCATTGGCGACTATGCCGTGAACATCATGGAAAAGGCCGAGGAACTGTACGATAAGGAAGCCAGCTTCAGCGAGAGCGCCAAAAAGGAACTGCAATTGCTGGATGCCGCATTGGAGCGCATTCTGGTTCTGACGGACGAGGCCTTTGAAAACGATGATACCCAGAAGGCTGCACAGGTGGAGCCGCTGGAGGAGATCATTGATGTAATGGTGGAGCGTCTGCGTGACCAGCACATCCGCCGCCTGAAGGACGGCATTTGCTCCATCGACACCGGCGTGGTGTTCCTCGATGTGCTGAACAATGCCGAGCGTATCTCCGACCACTGCTCCAACATCGCAGTGCGCATGGTGGGCATGGAGGCCGGCGATGATTACGACTCCCACACCCTGAAAAGCATTATGCACCACAACCCCAGCAAGGACTATATGCTGGAATACGAGCAGTGCCGCAAGGAATACCTTGTGCCGCTGGAAGAAATGGAAGCTTGAATCCTATAAATGCAATAGGCCGCTGCACATCGTGCAGCGGCCTATTGCATTTATTCCCCCAGATCCTCCAGCAGCAGGTCCAGCTCCCGGGGGCTGTTGACCACAAGCCCGCGCTTGATGCGCAAAGCGTCGTTTTCCGGCAGAAGATTGGTGTAGATGCCGGTCACGCGGATCAAAGTGCCCGGGGTGCCGTCGGCGCGGCAGGTGTACACCGCCACCCGCCCGCCGCTGTCCCGCAGGCAGTAGCGGGCAGCGTCCGTCTGGGGCGCAGCCTGCGCGGCAAGGCTCAGGGGAGAGGCGGGATCGGTCTCGGATCCGGCGGGGCTTTGGGACAGCGGCAGCTTTGGCAGCGCCATCCAGAACAGACTGAATACAATGGTGAATACGCAAAGCCCGTAGAACAGGCAGACAGACAGCTTGCGCATAAAAAACACTCCCTTCCCCGGTAAGTATGCCCCATTTGGGCGGATGGCAGACAATTTTCACACACGGGCACTGTACTTTCCGTGGCGGAGTGTGCTATACTATTTATATCTGCTCAGCGCGCAAAGATTGGTTCTTGCCCGGCTGGGGCGTGCGTGCTATAATATGGTATTGCAGTTTGAAGTTTCGTGTCACAAACGATGTGGATAAAGCCCGGCGCAGCAATGCCCGGCAACAGTCTTGAAATGTCAGGAGGCGATCCCTATCTCCAACAATGAGATGAGAAAGATCCATCGGGGCGGCGAGGAGCAGCCTGCCCGCCCGGTGGGACGTAAGGTCAATGTTTCCCAGAGCCGCCGCGAGGTACACTCCGCAGCGGAAAACCGTACCCGCGCACCCAAAGCACCCAAAACTCCCAAGCCGCCGAAGGAAAAGAGCAAACACCCCCTTCTGCGGTTCATTGGCCGCACCCTTGCTACGGTGCTCTGCCTTGGCATCATGCTGGGCAGCGTGGTGGCCGTGGGCATGGTGTTCTATGTGGTGCAGGCTACTGCCAACGACGGCGACCTACTGGACTTGGACAACATCCAGCTGAGCCAGTCCAGTATGGTGGTGGCTACCGACCCGGATACCGGCGCACAGGTGGAGTATGCTACCCTGCGCTCTTCCAACAGCCACCGCGTGTGGGCAGACCTTGAGCAGATCCCTTCCAACTTGCAGTATGCGTTCATCTGCACCGAGGATAAGGACTTCTACTCAGAGCCCGGCGTCAACTTCAAGCGCACCATCGGCGCAATGATCAACGAGTATCTGCTGCCTATTTACAGTTCCAAGCAGGGCGCATCCACGCTGGAGCAGCAGCTCATCAAGAACCTGACCGATGACAACAGTGCCAGCGGCATCGATGGTGCACTGCGCAAGGTGCGCGAGATCTACCGCGCCCTCTGCCTGAGCCGCAGCTACTCGAAAGAAACCATTCTGGAAGCTTATCTGAACACCATCAGCTTTACCGGCACCATTCAGGGTGTGCAGACGGCTGCCAACGAGTACTTCAACAAGGATGTCAGCCAGTTGAGCCTGTGGGAGTGCGCCACCATTGCATCCATTACCAAAAACCCCACCAACTATAACCCCTATACGAACCCCGAAAACCTGATCAACCGCCGCAACTTCATCATGTACAATATGTGGCAGCAGGGCGTGATCAGCGAGGAGGACTACCGCAACGGCGCTGCGCAGCCCCTTGTGCTGGCCGAAGAGGACAGCGGCAAAAAGCCCAGCACCGTCACCTCCTACTTCACCGATGCACTGTTCAACGAGGTCGTGCAGGACATCATGGTCAAGGAGGGCATCAGCGAGTCCGAGGCGCAGAAGCTGCTCTACACCGGCGGCTTTACCATCGAAGCCACTGTCAACACCAAGCTGCAGTCCCAGATGGAAAACCTGATGCTGAACACCGACGATGCCTACTTCCCGGCGGGCTGGCATGAGGAAGAGGTCACCTCCATTTCGGACGATGATGTGCAGGTGTTCAACGAGGACGGCACCCCCAAGACCCGCACCGGCGAGGACGGCACCGTCTACTATTACCGCAACGTGCGCACGCAGGCAGCCATGGTTACGCTGGACTATGACGGCAACGTGCTGGCCATTGCGGGCGGCTTAGGCGAAAAGACCAAGAGCCTTTCCCTGAACCGTGCCTACAACGTGGAGCGGCAGACCGGTTCTACCATCAAGCCCATCGGCGCCTATGCACTGGGCATCGAGTACGGTCTGGTCAACTGGTCCACCATGCTCAACAACTCCCCCCTGTACCAGAAGCAGGATATGATCATCCGGGATGAGGACTACTGCCGCAAGAACGGCTTGATGGGTCTTTCCGATAAGCAGCTCCGTGCTTACCCCAACGCATGGCGCAGCTGGCCGCGCAACTACGGCGGCAACTACGGCGATGGCAGCGATCTCCCGCTGTGGAACGGCCTTGCCCGCTCGCTGAACACCATCGCGATCCGCGTGGGCGACCTTGTGGGCGCAAGCAATATCTTCAACTTTGTCTACAACACCTTACAGCTGAATACGCTGGATCCCACCAACGATGTGGGTCTGGCGCAGATGGTCATGGGCAGCCAGACCAAGGGCGTTACCCCCATGGCGCTGGCCGCAGCTTTCCAGATCTTCTATGATGGCGAGTACACCACCCCGCATCTGTACACCCGTGTGCTGGACCGGGACGGCAACATCTATCTGGAAAACAACGCCACCAGCTATCAGGCGCTGACCCCCGATACTGCCTATGTCATGAACCGCCTGCTGAAGAACGTTCTGTTCTCCAGTGTGGGTACTGCCAGCGGCCGCTACCCCAACTCCAACGGCATGGAAGCCTTTGGTAAGACCGGTACTGCCAGCGACGAAAAGGATCTGTGGTTTGTGGGCGGCACGCCCTACTATGTCACCGCTGTGTGGTGGGGCTACGATGCACCCTACGATATGACCAAGACCCTGTCCAAGCAGCAGGCCAAGACCCGCACCTGTGTGACCGCGTGGAAGGCGCTGATGGAGCAGGCACAGGCAGACCTGCCCTATAAGGCATTCCCCACCTCCGCAGGCGTGGTGGAGCGCCGCTACTGCACCCAGAGCGGCCTGCTGGCCGGTGCAGGTTGCCCGAGCACTGCCGTGGGCTATTACCGCGCCGATGACCTGCCCGATACCTGCACCTATTCCCACGCAGCTCCGCAGGCTGCTGCCCCTACCGAGAACACAGACGATGCTGTGCCCACCCAACCGGTCGTCCCCACCGACACCAGTGCGCTGGATACGGAATAAGGGCAAAAATCGTACTTTTTCGCCCCTTTGCTGAAAAATCCGGCAAGGACAGGGCGCACTTTACAAGACAAAACTGGACAAAGTGACAAAATAGCATCCGGGCTCTTGCATTGCAGGGGTTCGGATGCTATTATATTTTCTGCAAGAACACTTGTGTTTGAGAGGTGAACAAGTTGGAACGCCGTTTTTATCTGGTAGATGCGCAGGTGCTGCCGGAGGTCTTTCTCAAGGTGGTGCGCGCCAAGGAGTTGTTGGCCAGCGGAGAAGCCCGCAGCATTTCGGCTGCGACCCGTGCGGTAGAGCTTTCGCGCAGCGCATTTTATAAGTATAAGGATTGTATCTTTGATTCCGAGAACGGCCGTGAGGTCATCACGGTCATGGCCACCCTGCGGGACGAGACCGGTGCGCTGCAAAGCCTTCTGGCAGGCATCAGCGCCGCAGGTGCCAGCATTGTGACCATCAACCAGTCCACCCCGGAAAACGGAGCTGCGCTGGTGGCGGTCACCATCCGCACCGACACCATGCAGATGTCCCCGGAGGAACTGACCGAAAAGCTTTCGCGCCAGCGCATGGTTGTGGGTGTGCGCTGTGGGTATAACCTGTAACAAAACAGGAAACGAGGGAAAGAGAGTATGGCTAAAATTGCAATTCTGGGCTTTGGCACGGTGGGCAGCGGCGTGTACGAGGTGCTGCGCCGCAATGCTGCAAGCGTCTCCCGCCGGGCTGGCGAACCGGTGGAGGTAAAGTACATTCTGGACCCGAAGGACTTTACAGGCAACCCGGTGGAGCCTTTGGTTGTCAAGAGCATTGACATGATCCTGCAGGACCCGGAGATCCGGGTGGTGGTGGAGACCATCGGCGGCACCCGCTTTGCTTACCCCTATGTCAAGGCGTGTCTGGAGAGCGGCCGCAGCGTGTGCACCTCCAACAAGGAGATGGTGGCTACCTACGGCGCAGAGCTGCTGGCGCTGGCCAAGGAGCACGACTGTGCCTTCCTGTTCGAGGCTTCTGTGGGCGGCGGTACGCCCATCATCACCCCCATGCACCAGTGCTTGGCGGCTAACGTCATCACCGAGGTGGAGGGCATCGTGAACGGCACCACCAACTTCATGCTCACCAAGATGGTGCGGGAGGGCCTTGACTTTGAGGATGCGCTGCACATTGCGCAGGAGCTGGGCTACGCCGAGACCAAGGACCCCAGCGATGACGTGGACGGCCGCGATGCCTGCCGCAAGATCGCCATTCTGTCCTCTATGGTGTGCGGTCACCAGATCTACCCCCAGAACATTCCCACCCGGGGCATCCGCGCCATTACCGCCGCCGATGTGGCCAGCGCCGAAAAGCTGGGCTGCGTCATCAAGCTGATCGCATGGATGAAGCTTGGCAAGGACGGCAGTGTTGCCGCCGGTGTAGAGCCGTGTCTGGTGCCCAAGGCAAACCAGCTGGCCAGCGTGGACGATGTGTTCAACGCGGTGCTGGTCAAGGGCGATATGCTGGGCGATGTGGTGTTCTACGGCAAGGGCGCTGGCAAGCTGCCCACCGCCAGCGCTGTGGTGGCAGACGTGGTGGATGCCCTGAAAAATGGCGCACAGGTGCACGACAGCCTGTTCTGGCAGCCCGCAGACCCGGTGGACGGAATGCTCACCGACCCGGCTCCCGCTGCATATTATGTGCGTGTAGCGGGCATTGCACCCGCTGTGGTGGAAGCCATCTACGGCTACGGCAAGGTGGTGGATGAGCGGTACGAGGGCTGCGCCTACTTTGTGGAGCGCGCCGATGAGCGTGCGCTGGCAGAAGCCGCGCGCAAGGTGGAGGCCGTGGGCGGCAGCGTGAAGCTGGTGCTCAAGCGTCTGCCCGAAGAAGTGTAACGGAAAGGAACTGCGGCAATGAAGATCAAGGTTTCGGTTCCTGCCACCAGCGCCAACGTAGGCTCCGGCTTCGATGCGCTGGGTCTGGCAGTTACGTTGTACAACACAGTCACCTTTGAGGACAGCGAGGTGCTGGAGATCTCAGCATCGGACGGCACCCGCATCCCCCGGGGCGAGTCGAATCTCGTGTACCGCTCCGCCAAGGGTCTGTTCGAAAAAGTGGGCAAGCAGATCCCGCCCCTCAAGATCACCCAGACGAACCCCATCCCCATGGCACGCGGTCTGGGCTCTTCTTCGGCCTGCATCATCGCAGGTCTGCTGGGCGCAAACCGGATGCTGGGCGATGTGCTCAACACGCAGGAGCTGCTCACGCTGGCAACTGCCATTGAGGGACACCCCGATAACGTGGCCCCGGCACTGCTGGGCGGTCTGACCAGCAGCGTGTTCGAGGACGGCAAGGTGTATTCGGTCAAGCGGAATGTGGACGAAAGTCTCTGCTTTGCCGCCATCGTGCCGGACTACAAGCTGCTGACCGAAGCGGCCCGCGCTGCCCTGCCCAAGGAGGTATCCCATAAGGACGCGGTGTATAACCTGTCCCGTGCGGCGCTGGTGCCCGCAGCTTTCTGCGAGGGACGGCACGACCTGCTGGCCATTGCCACTGAGGATAAGCTGCACCAGCAGTACCGGATGCCCCTGATGCCCGGCTCCCGCGAGGTGTTCGATATGGCGCGGCTGTGCGGCGCAAAGGCCGTGTATGTCTCCGGTGCAGGCAGCACCGTCATGGCAGTGGCGGAAAAGGCCGAAGCCGAAAAGTTCTATTCCAAGCTGGAAAAAGGTCTGGAGCTGCTGGAAGGTCTGGACGGATGTGAAGCATTTACACTGTTGCAGCTGGATGCCGATAACACCGGCGCGACTGTGGAATGATAAACGGGTAAAGGAAGTGCAAGAACGCTTCCGCCCGGCAAGCCCCCGCAAACGCGGGGCGTAAAGAGGAGAGTGACAAGATATGGCGTTGATCGTACAGAAATTCGGCGGTTCTTCCGTAAAGGACCGTGACCGTATCTTCAACGTTGCGCGGATCGTGGCCAACACCCACAACGCGGGCAATGACGTAGTGGTGGTAGTTTCCGCACAGGGCGACACCACCGATGACCTGATCGCCAAGGCAGGGGAGATCACCCATAACCCCTCGGCGCGTGAGATGGATATGCTGCTGGCTTCCGGCGAGCAGATCAGCATCGCACTGCTGGCTATGGCGCTGAACGAGCTGGGCTGCCATGCCATCAGCCTGACCGGCTGGCAGGCGGGCTTCCGCACTGACCGTGCCTACACCAAGGCGCGCATCACCCGGCTGGAGACCGAGCGGATCTCCTCGGAGCTGGAGCGCAACCGTGTGGTGGTGGTGGCAGGCTTCCAGGGTCTGAACAAGCTGGACGATATCACCACGCTGGGACGCGGCGGCTCCGACACCAGTGCTGTGGCCATTGCCGCTGCCCTGCACGCTGACCGCTGCCAGATCTATACGGATGTGGAGGGCGTTTACACCGCCGACCCGCGCAAGGTGCGCAACACCCGCAAGCTGGAGGAGATCACCTTTGACGAGATGCTGGAGCTGGCATCTCTGGGCGCACAGGTGCTGAACAACCGCAGCGTGGAGCTGGCCAAAAAGTACAATGTGGAGCTGGAGGTGCTCTCCAGCCTGAACCCCATCCCGGGTACGGTGGTTAAGGAGGTTACAAAGGACATGGAAGGTATGCTGATCAAGGGTGTTGCCAAGGACACCGATGTTGCTGTTATCACGATTCTCAACGTTCCCGACGAGCCGGGCATGAGCTTTAAGATCTTTGGTCTGCTGGCACAGAAGAACATCAACGTGGACATCATCCTGCAGTCCACCGGCCGCGACGGCAAGAAGGACATCAGCTTTACCTGCGCCGAAGGCGAAGCCGAGGTGGCCATGCGTGTGCTGAAGGACAGCGCACACTTCAGCGATGTCAGCGTGGACACCACCTGCGCCAAGGTCTCCATCGTGGGTGCTGGTATGCAGAGCCACAGCGGCGTTGCTTCCAAGATGTTCGAGGCACTGTCCAACAACAATATCAACATCAAGATGATCTCTACCAGCGAGATCAAGATCTCCTGCATCATCGACCGTGCAGACGCCGACAAGGCTGTCAGCGCCATCCACGATATGCTGTTTGACTGATCTGCGTAAAATTTTTGGCTATGGCCTGTCTGCTCCCTGCCGGGGGCGGGCAGGTCATAATTTTTTTACACACGGCGGCGTTTACACAAATTGCAAAGGGGTGTATAATATAGTTTGAATCTGTGCGGCGCACCGGCGCTGCAACTATGCCGAAAAGGAGCCCCGCCGCATGAGTGAACCCACCCGTACCTCCAGAGCGCCTGCTGATAAGCGCCTGACCTATCAACAATGGAAACGCCGCAAAATGCTGCGGCTGGCCCGCAACTGGGTGCTGTTTCTGGCCGGCTGCGCTGCGGTGGTGGCGCTGCTGACCGGCGGCATCCTGTGGCTGCTGCCCAAGGTGCACGGCCTGCTGGCCGGGCCAAAGGTGTTTGCAGCCAGCGTGTACAACGGCGCAGACTATGTGTTCAACGCCGCAGACACGCGGCTTACGCTGGTAAATGCCAATCTGCCCTATACTGCCGAGCCCGCCCCGCTGCTGGATATTGCCGACGAGACCACCGGCCAGCAGCTGGAAGCCGAAGCCGCCATGCAGTACCGCAGTATGGCCGCCGCCGCGCAGGCAGACGGCGTCAGCCTGACCCTTGTGGCCGGTTATCAGGACGCCGACACCCGGCAGGATGCCTATGAAGCCCGGGTGCAGACCTACCGCGATAAGCGCAAGAGCGAAGAAGAAGCCGCCCGTCTGGCGGCTACCATCCAGCCCGCTGCCAACGCCAACGAGCACGGCACCGGCTACGCGGCAGATATCCTCAGCGCGGACGACCCACAGCAGGATACCGGCTTTGCCGAGACCCGCACCTACGAGTGGCTTACGGCCTACGCGGCGGAATACGGCTTTATCCTGCGCTACCCGCAGGACAGGCAGGCCGCCACCGGCATCGTGTTCGAGCCGTGGCACTGGCGCTATGTAGGGGTGGAAAACGCCCTTGCCATCCGCGCCAGCGGCCTGAGCTTAGAAGAGTTCATCGCCCTGCAGCGGGCAGACTGAATCAAATGCTCTGTGCTGCGGCACAGAGAGAAGGGAACTATCATTGGAACGTACTCTCATTGCACCGGGCGTGCATCTTTCCTGCGACCCGGCTTCTAAATTCAACCGCTGCCGCATCAGCATCCACTTTGCCTTTCCGGCAGAGCGTAAAACGGCCACTGCCCATGCGCTTTTGCCGCTGGTGATGGAGCGCGGCTATGCGGACTGCCCGGATATGACCCGGCTGACCAAAAAGCTGGCAAAGCTCTACGGTGCAGACCTGACCGTGGACGCCCGCCCTATGGGCTGCAACCACAACCTCTGCGTCAGTGTGACCGGCATCAAGGATGCCTTTGCGCTGGAAGGTGAGGCGCTGACCGCCGAGTATACCAAAATTGCGCTGGGTGCGGCCTTTCATCCGTATTTTGTGGACGGCTGCTTTGACCCGCAGGCCGTCAGCATTGAAAAGCAGATGCTGAAAAAGGGCCTTGAGGACGAGATCAACGATAAACGCATCTACTGCCTGCATCAGGCCAACCGGGAATTCTTTGGCGACAGCCCGGCGGGCGTGCGGCAGGAGGGTTATCTGGAAGAGGTGGACGGCCTTACCCCGGCTATGCTGACCGCCGCCTACCGGCAGATGCTGCGCAACGCCAACATCGAGCTGCTGGTGCTGGGCTGCGACGCCGCCCAGACCGCCGCCATCCGGGACGCTTTGCTGGCAGAGCTTGCCTGCATCGACCGCGCCCCGCTGCCGCTGGTGGAAAACATGGCCATGCCCGCCATTGCACCGGTGCACAAGACCGAAAACTACGATATGGTGCAGGCAAAGCTGTGTATGCTGTTCACGCTGGGGCAACCCATGCAGCCGCAGCAGCTGGCAGCGGTGCGCCTTGCCATGGCGCTGTACGGCGGCAGCGTGACCAGCCGCCTGTTCCTCAATGTGCGGGAACGGGACCATCTGTGCTACTACTGCTCCTCCTCGTTCCAGAGCTTTACCGGCAGCATGGCGGTGAACAGCGGCGTGGAGCACGCCGATGCCGCCCGCGCAGAGCAGGCGATTCTGAAAGAGCTTGCCGACCTGTGCACCGGTCCCATTACCGACGAAGAATTTGAGGATTGCCGCCGGGGTTTGCTCAGCGGCATGAACGGGGTAGAGGACAGTCTTGGCGGCATCGAGAGCTGGTACTACATCGAGGTGCTGCGCGCCGGTGCCAACAGCGCTGCGCCTATCCAGAGCCCGGAGCAGGCACGGAATGCCCTGCGTGCCGTGACCAAGGACGAGGTGCGGGATATCCTGCGCCGCCTGACCCTCTCGGTCAGCTATCTGCTTACAAAGGAGGATGCTGCCCATGCCGCAGAATAACCAGACCCTGCTGGAAAAGACCGTGGCCGACCAGTGGCAGACCCTGCCCTCCGGCCTGACGGTGCTGGTGCGCCCCATGCCGGGCTATTCCAGCACCCATGTGATCTATGCTACCAAGTTCGGCTCCATCGACCGGGATTTCTGCCTGAACGGGCAAACGGTGCATCTGCCGGCGGGTGTGGCGCATTTTCTGGAACACAAGATGTTCGAAGACGAGGACGGCGATGCCTTTGCCAAGTATGCAAAGACCGGTGCCAACGCCAACGCATTTACCAGCTTTGACCGCACCTGCTACCTGTTCACCGCCACCCAGCAGCTGGACGAAAGTCTGGATGTGCTGCTGGGCATGGTAGGCCACCCCTACTTTACCGAGCAGACCATCGCCAAGGAGCAGGGCATCATCGGGCAGGAGATCAAAATGTACGACGACAGCCCGGACTGGCGGCTCATCACCGGCCTGTTCGAGTGCCTGTACCACAGCCACCCCATCCGCAGCGACATCGCGGGCACGGTGGAAAGCATTGCCGAGATCACGCCCGCCATGCTGTACAATAGCTGCAAGGCCTTTTATGCCCCGGGCAATATGGTGCTGGCTGCGGCTGGCAACACCACCATGGAGCAGATCCTTGCCGCCTGTGAACGGCACGGTCTGATGGAGCCCCGCCCGGCACAGAAGGTGCAGCGGCTGTGGGCTTCGGAGCCCATGACCCTTGCCGCCACGGAAAAAACGCTGACCATGCCGGTTTCCAAACCCTGCTTCGGCGTGGGCTTTAAGGAAGAGCCGCTGCCTGCGGATGATCTGCGCACCGAGGCGCTGTACGATCTTGTGCTCAGCTGCATCGTGGGCGGAATGTCGCCGCTGTACCGCCGCCTGTATGACGAAGGTCTTGTGAACCCCGGCTTTGGCGGCGAGGTGCTGCGGGTGGACGGCTGCTGCTGCATCCTGTTCACCGGCGAGAGCGATGTGCCGGACACCGTGCGCCAGCTGCTGCTGGACGAGATCGCCCGGGTGCGCGCCGCAGGGGTGGACAGGGAAGTGTTTACCCTGTGCAAGAACGAAAAATACGGTCAGCTGATCGAAAATCTGGAAAACGTGGAGGACTCCGCCAGCCAGATGGCAGACTTTGCCCTCAGCGGCCAGACGGTGGCGCAGCAGATCTCCATGCTGGCTGGGCTGACCGCAGAGGATGCGGACGCTGCCTTGCAGCACATCCTGTGCACCGACCGCATGGCTACCATGTACATTCAGCCGGACGGCACGGCGCAGGCGGCAGAAGAGGACGAGGAGGAAGAAGGATGAACCATCTTACAAATCTGGTACAGTTCCCGGGTCTGGGGCTGAGCTTTCAGCTGAACCGTGTGGCCTTTACCATCGGCGGGGTCAGCATTTACTGGTACGGCGTGTGCATTGCGGTGGGTCTGTGTCTGGCACTGGTCTTTGCCTTCCGGCACAGCATCGAGTTTGGCGTAGACCCGGACGGCATGGTGGACGTCATCCTCATCGGCGTGGTGCTGGGCATCATCAGCGCCCGCGCCTACTATGTGGCTATGGCACCTTTTAAATATGAGAGCATCTGGGAGATGATCGCCATCCGGGATGGCGGCCTTGCCATCTACGGCGGCATCATCGGCGGCTTTTTGTTCGGCGGTCTGGCCTGCAAGTGGCGGGGCGTGCCGGTGCTGCCCATGTTCGACCTTACCGCCATGGGCTTTCTCATCGGGCAGGGCTGCGGCCGCTGGGGCAACTTCTTCAATCAGGAGGCCTTTGGCTGCAACACCACCCTGCCTTGGGGAATGTACAGCGAGACGACCCGTGCTTACCTGATGAGCAGCACGGTCACGGTACCCAAGGGCGTGGTCATCGACCCCAACCTGCCGGTGCACCCCACCTTTTTGTACGAGAGCATCTGGTGCTTTGTGGGCTTCTTCCTGCTGTTCCGCTACATCAAAAAGCGCAAGTTCAACGGCGACATCACCCTGCGGTATCTGGTATGGTACGGCGCAGGCCGTTTCTGGATCGAGGGCCTGCGCACCGACAGTCTGATGCTGGTGCCCTCCATCGGGCTGCGTGCATCCCAGCTGGTGGCAGGCATCGCCGTGGTGGCTGGCATTGCGGCAGAGGTGTATTTTACCCGTAAGTTCAAGGGAAAGCCTTTGCTTGTGCCGCTGGCGATGAACGCAGAGAACAAGGCGGCTCAAAAGAAGCTGGACGGCCCCATCTCCTTTGCAGGTAAGGACACCCAGCTGCTGGCTTCCAGCCCACGCAAGCTGTTTTTGGAAAAGACCGAGGCCTATAATGCGCAGGTGAAAGCCGCCATAGAACAGACCGGGCAGAAAAAAGCGTAAAAATCTGCGCAAAAGGGGAAATTTCCTCTTGCAATCCGGTTTGGTTTTTGCTATAATATTCTAGCCGCATGGTGTGGGCGCCTGAAATGGCCCGCAGTAAGGGTCTGCCTTTACGACCAGCGAGTACAACGAAAAGGAATGAACAAAATGTACGCAATCATTGTTACCGGCGGTAAGCAGTACCGCGTGGAGCAGGGCGACATCGTCTACATCGAAAAGCTGGACGTTGAGGCCGACTCCGAAGTGAAGTTTGATCAGGTTCTCGCTATTGGCGAGGAGGGTTCTGTGAAGGTTGGCGCTCCTGTTGTTGAGGGTGCTACCGTTTCTGCCAAGGTCATCAAGAATGGCAAGGGCAAGAAGCTGAACATCATCACCTATCGCGCAAAGAAGCACAGTGCTCGCCGTATGGGCCATCGTCAGCCCTACACCAAGGTTGAGATCACTGCGATCAACGGCTAAGGAGGTAAATTACAATGGCACATAAAAAGGGCGTAGGCAGCACCAAGAACGGCCGCGATTCCGCAGCACAGCGTCTGGGCACCAAGCGTGCAGACGGTCAGTTCGTTCTGGCCGGCAACATCCTGGTCCGTCAGCGTGGCACCCACATCATGCCGGGTGAGAACGTTGGCAAGGGCAGCGATGACACCCTGTTTGCTCTGGTAGACGGCACCGTCCGTTTCGAGCGCGTGGGCAAGAGCGGCAAGAAGTGCAGCGTTAAGCAGTAACTTCTTTCTGAATAACTGCAATCGTAGAGCCGGACCCTCGTGGCCCGGCTCTTTTTGATGAAAATTGCTCGTTCTCTCTGTCATCGCTGTGCGATGCCGGATTCTCCCAAAGTGGGCGGCCTTGGTATTCCACGCAAAGTTTTAGGTTTTGCCAAGGGCTCTCCCTTTGAGGAAAGACTTCCCCCGCTCCGGGGGAAGATGTCACCGCAGGTGACAAAAGGGGGAATCTGGCGCGTTAGCGACTGAGAGGGCGAGGATGCTAAAAAATCATCGGAATTTTTACAGAGAACGCCGAATCAAAACGGCGTAGAACAAGGAGGGGCTGTATGGCAGCACAGACTAACTTTATCGACATCGCCACGATATGGCTCCATGCGGGCAAGGGCGGCGATGGCGCGGTGAGCTTCCACCGCGAAAAATTCGTGGCCGCAGGCGGTCCGGACGGCGGCGACGGCGGACGGGGCGGCGATATCATCTTTGTGGCGGACGATCATCTGTCCACCCTGATGGATTTCCGCTATAAGCGCAAGTATGTGGCCCCGGAGGGCGGCAAGGGCGGCGCAAGCCTGTGCCACGGCAAAAATGCCGAAAATCTGGTCATCAAGGTGCCGCTGGGCACCGTGATCAAGGACGCAGAGAGCGGTCTTGTTATCGCAGACCTGTCCGACCACACCCCGGTCACCATTGCTAAGGGTGGCCGCGGCGGCTACGGCAACGCACACTTTGCCACCCCCACCCGCCAGATTCCCAAGTTTGCAAAGCCCGGTATGCCCGGCGAGGATCTGCAGGTGACCTTGGAACTGAAGCTGATTGCGGACGTGGGTCTGATCGGTTTCCCCAACGTGGGTAAGTCCACCCTCATCTCCACCATCAGCGCGGCAAAGCCCAAAATCGCAAACTACCACTTTACCACCCTTGTGCCCACGCTGGGCGTTGTGTCGGTGGGTGAGGGCGCAAGCTTTGTCTGCGCCGACATTCCCGGCCTGATCGAGGGTGCCAGCGAGGGCGTCGGTCTGGGTCATGATTTCCTGCGCCATGTGGAGCGCTGCCGCCTGCTGCTGCACGTTGTGGATGTTTCCGGCAGCGAGTGCCGCGACCCCATCGAGGACTTTGAGAAGATCAACGAGGAGCTGGCAAAGTTCAGCCCCGTGCTGGCCGAGCGCCCGCAGATCGTGGTGGGCAACAAGTGCGACCTTGCCACCGAGGAGCAGATCGAGACCTTCCGCCAGTATGTGGAGGGCAAGGGGCTGACCTTCGTGCCCATCTCTGCCGCCACCATGCAGGGCGTCAAGCAGCTGCCGGGTCTGGTGTACAACCGTCTCAAGGATATCCCGCAGGTGCCGGTGTTCACCCCCGAGTACAAAAAGCCGGAGCCCAAGAAGAACGGCCGCGACTTCACCATCCAGCGCATGGAAGCCCATGTGTGGAGCGTGGATGCCCCGTGGCTGGAGTATATTCTGGCCGGCAGCAACGTGGACGACTACGAGAGCCTGCAGTTCTTCCAGCGTCAGCTGGGCGAGAGCGGCATTCTGGACGCGCTGGTGCAGAAGGGCGTGGAAGAGAACGATACCATTCTCATCGGCGAGTATCAGTTCGACTATATCTTCTAAGGATAAAGCATCATGAACGAATCAGAAAAGATCGACCCGCGGGAGCTCAGCCCGCTGGCGCTGGCCTTTGTAGGGGACAGCGTGCTGGAGCTGCTGGTGCGCCAGCGTCTGGTGGAGCACCACCGCCTTTCAGCCGGAAAGCTGAACGCCGAAAAGGTCAAGTATGTCTCTGCCAAGGCGCAGTTCCGGGAAGAGCAACTGCTGGAGCCGCTGTTCACCGAGGACGAGCTGGCTGTGTTCAAGCGCGGGCGCAATGCCAGCAAGGCCAGTGTTGCCAAGCACGCTTCCCCGGAGGAGTACCGTGCCTCTACCGGCTTCGAATGCCTGCTGGGCTGGCTGTACCTGAACGGACAGCTGGAGCGCGTGCACCAGCTGTTTGAGGTGCTGTGGCAGCAGTTTGATCCTGACCAGAAATAAGAATGCGAAAGCCCGCTGCTTTCCGCACTGGAAACCAGTGGTGGAAGGCAGCGGGCTTTGCTTGTTGGCATCTGCGGTCCGTCAGATGCCGCTTACGCCATCAGCGGCTGTTCTTCGCGTTGGTGGAACGGCTGTTGGTGGAGTTCTTGGCGCTTTCGTCATCGGCACCCTTGGTGTACTGGTTGGGGTGCTTGTGCTCGTTGGTGGCGCTGTTGGTGGTCTTGCTGCTGGTACGGTTGGAGGTCTGGTTCTTGCAATTGGTGCTGCGGTTCTCACTGCGGTTTTCCATGGTGTGAATGCTCCTTTCGGTCGTTGCTGTGGGGGCGGGGCCGCCCTCACAGTCCATAGTGTGGCCGCAGCCGGCGGCTTTATACATCCCATGGGAGGAAAAGAATATGCCTACGGAATATTTTGAGCAGCGGGAGCGTGCCCTGCTGGGCCCGCGGTACCAGCAGCTGTATACCGCTCCGCAGCAGACGGCAGAGCGCGGGGTCACCGTGTCGGCACTGCGCACCACACCGGAGCAGTTTGCGCAGAGGGCAGATTTCCCGCTGGAGCCTTCGCCCTTCTGCAAGGCGGCTTTTGTGGTGCATCAGCCGGATTTTAAGCCCGGGCGGCATCCGTACCACCATGCGGGGGTGTTCTACTCGCAGGAGCCTTCGGCTTCTTCGGCAGCGCCGCTGCTGGGAGTGCAGCCGGGGATGCGGGTGCTGGACCTGTGCGCCGCGCCCGGCGGCAAAAGCAGCCAGCTGGCGGCGGCACTGCAGGGGCGCGGTGTGCTGGTGAGCAACGAGTATGTGGCTGTGCGCGCCGAAATTTTAAAAAGCAACCTTGAGCGCATGGGCGTTTCCAACGCCGTGGTGCTCAACGAGACCCCCGCCCGCATTGCCGAGGCGCTGCCGGAGTTTTTCGACCGGGTGCTGGTGGATGCGCCCTGCTCCGGTGAGGGAATGTTCCGCAAGGAGCCGGTAGCGCTGCAACAGCACTGCGAAGCACTGGTAAAGCAGTGCGCAGAGCTGGGCGCGCAGATTCTGGACTGCGCCGCAGCGGCACTGGCTCCCGGCGGGCAGCTGGTGTACTCCACCTGCACCTTCGCGCCGGAGGAGGACGAAGCGCAGGTGGCGGCTTTTTTGCAGCGCCACCCGGAGTTTGCACTGGCAGATGTGCTGGGCAACGTGGATTACACCTTTGGCAGCGCAGGCGAAGAGAACCGCACCGGCGGTCTGCCGCTGGATGTAAGTAAGGTGCGCCGCATCTGGCCCTGTCAGGGCGGCGAGGGGCACTTTATGGCACGGCTGGTCAAGGCGGGCACGCCCCGCACCCTGCCGCCGGAGGGGGAATACACCCCGGAGGAGCAGCTCTGGCTTGCCGCTGCTGCACAGGCGGGCAAAAAGGGCAAGGGTAAGGCAAAGCCTGCCAAGGCGGCAGATGCCCGCAGCACCCGCCGTGCGGACAGCCGTGCCTGCCGGGACGCTGTGCAGGGCACGAGCCGCCGCACCCGGGACACCGGGGCAGGGGAAGTCACCCCGGCGCAGAGCCTTGCCGCATGGCAGGAGTTTGCCCGGCAGTATTTTCCCGCACTGGCGCAGCGCCCTGCCGTGGTGCATGGCGGCGGTGTGCTGCTGCCGGTGGCCTTTCCGCAGACGGGGCTCCATGTGCTGCGGGCGGGGGTGTTCGTGGGCAGTATGCAGAAGGGACGCTTTGTGCCGGAGCATCATCTGTTCACGGCCTTTGGCAGCCTGTGCACGAACTGCGAGCAGCTGACCCTTGCCGACTGCCGCTGCACCGAGTATCTCTCCGGCCGCGAGGTGGAAGCCCGCACGGCAGCGGACGGCTGGTGCTGCGTGACCGTGGACGGCTGGCCGCTGGGCGGCGGCAAGGTGTCCGGCGGGCGGGTGAAAAACCACTACCCCAAGGCACTGCGGCTGCTGTAAACCGCAGATTTACACGCATCCGGGCGAAAATCAGGCTTTTCAGGCTTGAACGCGCCGGTGGATTGTGATAGAATAATAGAGTTAGATTTTGTGTGCTGCCACAAGCGGGCGACCACAGCCCGTCTGCCCGCAGGCGGAGATACCGATAAATTTAGGAGGCTCTTTCCCATGTCTGGACATAGCAAATGGAACAACATTAAGCGCAAGAAGGAAAAGACTGACGGCGCCCGCGCCAAGGTCTTTACCAAGATCGGCCGCGAGATCAGCGTTGCCGTCCGTGACGGCGGCCCCAACCCGGCTTCCAACAGCAAGCTGGCAGACCTGATCGCCAAGGCAAAGCGCATGAGCGTGCCCAACGATAACATCCAGCGTATCATCAAAAAGGCCGAGGGCGGCGACAAGACCGAGTTCGAGGCCATCACCTACGAGGGCTACGGCCCCGGCGGCGTGGCAGTCATGGTGGAGACCCTGACCGACAACCGCAACCGTACCGCTGCCGACCTGCGCCACTACTTCGATAAGAACGGCGGCAATCTGGGCGCTATGGGCTGTGTGGCCTTCCTGTTCAACCAGAAGGGCGTCATTGACATCTCTCTGGAGGATAAGGACGCCGACGAGGCCATGATGGACGCTCTGGATGCCGGTGCCGAGGACTTTGATGCCAGCGAGGACGCTGCCGAGGTCACCACCGATCCCGAGAACTACTCTGCCGTGGTCAAGGCTCTGGAAGAGAAGGGTTACGAGATCCTGTCTGACGATCTGGCCATGGTGCCCATGACCACCACCCGCCTGACCGACCCCGATCAGCTGAAGCTGATGGGCAAGCTGCTGGATTCTCTGGAGGATAACGATGACGTCCAGAACGTCTGGCACAGCCTGGAGAACGAAGAGGACCTGCCGGAATAAGCTTCCGCAAGGCTCTCTGCTCCTGAAATAAAACGATAAAAAGCCGCTTTTTGTGCTGTTTGGCACGAAAGGCGGCTTTTGTTTGTTATTGCTGTGCCAGCGCCTTGCCTTTTGCGTAGTAGCGCTGCATTTCTTCCCGGGGGACCATGTTCCCGCCGGTGGCCCAGACCAGATGGGTGGCGTTTGCCAGCGTACCGGCGGGCAGGGCAGCTTCGGTGTAAGCGCCAAGCAGCTGCCCGGGCTGGGTGAGCACCGGGCCATACATTCCCGCCAGAGCGCTGGGCTCAAGGGAAAGATCTTCGGCATCTGCCAGCTGTGCCAGAAGGGTATACATCCGCTCGTCCTGCAGGGTGTAGCAGCCGCTCATAAAGGGGCGCATCAACCCGCCCACAAAGCCGGAAGCACGCCCCACGGCAAGACCATCGGCGGCGGTGCGGTTGTCGATGCCAAAGTCCTGCACACAGACGCTGCTGTTTTCGCCGGTAGCCATGCCCAGCATCATGCAGGGGGAGTGGGTGGGCTCGGCAAAAAAGCAGTGTGCGGCATCGCCGAACAGCATCTTCAGGCCAAAGGCCACGCCGCCGGGGCCGCCGCCCACGCCGCAGGGCAGATAGGCAAAGAGGGGATGTTCTGCATCCACGGTGACGCCCTGCGCGTCCAGCTGCTTTTTCAGCCGCAGGGCGGCTACGGCATAGCCCAGAAAGAGGGTCTTGGAATTTTCGTCATCCACAAAATGGCAGTAGGGGTCGCCCGCCGCCAGTTTGCGCCCCTCGGTCACGGCGATGCTGTAATCAGAGGCGTACTCCACCACCTTGACGCCCCGGCTGCGGAGCAGGTCTTTTTTCCACTGCCGCGCGTCAGCGGACATATGTACGGTGACCTGAAACCCCAGCTTTGCGCTCATGATGCCGATGGAAAGCCCCAGATTTCCGGTGGAACCCACCGCAATGGAGTATTGCGAGAACAGCTTGCGGAAGTGCTCCTCTGCCAGAACGGCGTAGTTGTCGGTCAGGTGCAGCATTCCGCTGTGCAGGGCAATGTCCTCGGCGGTTTTCAGCACCTCGTAAATGCCGCCACGGGCTTTGATGGAACCGGAAATAGGCAGGTGGCTGTCCAGCTTGACCCATATCTGTCCGGCGATGGGGGTGCCGCTGCGCTCTTCCAGCACCTTTTGCATCCGGGGGATGGGTCGGACAGGGGATTCAATGATGCCGCCGGTCGCAGCAGTTTCTGGAAAGACGGCGGCAAGGTAGGGGGCAAAACGCTCCAGCCGCGCGGCGGCGTCCTCGATGTCGGCAAGGGTCAGCGGGCAGGCAGCCGCAGCCTGTGCAAAGGGCAGCTTGTCCGGGTTTACCCATGCAGTCTCCTTCAGGGCGCAGAGGTCGGAGACCACGGGATATGCCGCGATCCAATCGGCAGCGGAACGCCCGGCGATGCACTTGTCAGGTGAAACCATAGCGGATCCTCCTTTATATATAGAAGTTTGGATAGAAGCGGATGAGTGCGCCCGGCAGGTTTCGCGGGCGCTGAATGTTTTGAATATAAAGGTTTTTATAGGAATTGTCAACCGGAACAGACTGCTTTGCGCCGGGCGGGTCAGAGAACTACATACTTGGCGGTTACAAGATATTGCTTGGGCAGCCCAGCGGCAGAGCAGGGAATCTATGGAAGGAAAGCAGCACACTGCCCAAAAACCTTGTTAAAAAACTGGCATTTTGCCGTTTTTGTGTAAAGTATACAAGAATAAACACAAAAAATTGGCATTGCGCGTATTGCTATTTTACAACTGATATATTAGAATATAAGCAAGAAGAGCGTGCAGGCGTTCTGCGCGTGCCACATGATAAATAACGACAGGAGGAACTTCTCTATGCCTATGAAAATGGGTTGGCGCTGGTATGGCGAGGGCAACGACCCCGTCACCCTGAGCGACATCAAGCAGATCCCCGGCGTGACCAGCATCGTCTGGGCACTGCACAACAAGATGCCCGGCGAGATCTGGGAAATCGACGAGATCCAGAAGGTTGCAGACCAGATCCACGCCTACGGCTTTGATATGGATGTTGTCGAGTCCGTCAACGTGCACGACGATATCAAGATCGGTCTGCCCACCCGCGACCAGTATATCGAGAACTACAAGCAGTGCATCCGCAACCTGTCCAAGTTTGGTGTCAAGGTCATCTGCTACAACTTCATGCCCATCTTCGACTGGACCCGCACCGACCTGTTCCACCCGGTCGGCGACGGCTCCACCGCACTGTTCTACGAGAAGGACAAGATCAAGGGCGACTACAAGGCCATGGCCGAGTACATCATGTCCTTCACCGAGAAGTACAACATGACCTTCCCCGGCTGGGAGCCGGAGCGCATGGCAAAGCTGGACGAGCTGTTCAAGGCCTACGCCCCTGTCACCAAGGAGAAGCTGTGGGAGAACCTGAAGTACTTCCTCGAAGCCCTGATGCCCACCTGCCGCGAGTGCGACATCAAGATGGCCATCCACATGGACGATCCTCCTTGGGATATCTTCGGCCTGCCCCGCCTGCTGGTGGACGAGCCCAGCATCGACCGCTTCCTGAAGATGGTGGACGATCCGTACAACTGCCTGACCCTGTGCACCGGCAGCCTGAACGCAAACCCCAACAATAACTGTGCCGAGATCATCCGCAAGCACTGCGACCGTATTGCTTTCGGTCACGTCCGCAACATCCACCACTTCCCCAACGGCGACTTCTCTGAGGCTGCGCACCGCGACTGCTGCGGCGAGACCGGCATCATTGAGGTAATGCGCGCATACCATGACTGCGGCTTTGAGGGCTACATCCGCCCCGACCACGGCCGTCAGCTGTGGGAGGAAGGTCCCGGCGTCTGCCGCCCCGGCTATGGCAAGTATGACCGTGCTCTGGGCATCCAGTATATGCTGGGTATCTGGGATCTGCTGGACCGTCTGGATGAAGAAAAGAAGGGCTGATTACTATGAAGCTGTCTGATATTAAAAACGGCAATCTGTCCGCCGAGTGGGCAGAAAAGGGCTACGAGCTGCCCAAATTCGACATTGAGGCTGTGAAGGCCAAGACTCACGCCGAGCCCACTTGGGTGCACTTCGGTGCCGGCAACATCTTCCGCGCTTTCCCCGCTGCCGTGCTGAACGATGCACTGAACAGCGGCAAGTACGACCGCGGCGTCATCGTGGCCGAGAGCTTCGACTACGAGATCATCGACAAGGCTTACCAGCCCTACGATAACCTGAGCCTGCTGGTCTGCCTGAAGTCCACCGGCGAGATCGAGAAGAAGGTCATCGCTTCCGTTACCGAGAGCCTGAAGGCTGACTATTCCTTCGGCGCTGATTGGGCACGTCTGGTGGAGATCTTCCAGAACCCCAGCCTGCAGATGATCTCCTTTACCATCACCGAGAAGGGCTACGGCGTTGCTCCCGCTGACTTGGAGCGCGGCCTGACCCCCGTTCTGGCCATGGGCAAGGTCACCGCTCTGCTGTACGAGCGCTTCAAGGCCGGCAAGCTGCCCCTGACCGTCCAGAGCATGGATAACTGCTCTCACAACGGCGATAAGGTCAAGACCGCTGTCCACGCCTACGCTGCAAAGTGGGTGGAGCAGGGTCTGGTGCCCGCAGAGTTCCTGGCCTATGTGCAGGACGAGACCAAGGTCACCTTCCCGTGGAGCATGATCGACAAGATCACCCCGCGCCCGGACGCAAAGGTGCAGGAGATGCTGGCAAAGGACGGCTTTGAGGATAACTACACCATCGTTACCGAGAAGCACACCTTCACCGCTCCCTTCGTCAACGCCGAGGAGACCCAGTACCTGTGCATCGAGGATCACTACACCAATGGCCGTCCTCCGCTGGAGCTGGGCGGTGTGCTGTACTGCGACCGCGAGACCGTCGATAAGATCGAGAAGATGAAGGTCTGCACCTGCCTGAACCCCCTGCACACTGCCATGTCTATCTATGGCTGTATGCTGGGCTACACCCTCATCTCTGCCGAGATGGCAGACGAGGATCTGCGCTCCTTTATCCAGAAGGTCGGCTATATCGAGGCGATGCCCGTGGTCGTTGATCCCGGCGTGCTGAACCCCTACGAGTTCATCGGCGCTGTCATCAACCGCCGTCTGCCCAACCCCTTCATGCCTGATGCTCCCCAGCGTATCGCTACCGATACCTCCCAGAAGCTGGCAATCCGCTTCGGCGAGACCATCAAGGCATACGAGGAGCGCGGTCTGGACAAGTCCAACCTCGTGTTGATCCCGCTGGTGCTGGCAGGTTATGCCCGCTACCTGAAGGGCATCGACGACAACGGCCAGCCCTTCGAGATCTCTCCCGATCCGCTGCTGGCTGAGCTGCAGGCCATCGTCAGCCCCTTGCAGGTCAAGGAAGGCGAGCAGGACTTCAGCTGCCTGAAGGCTCTGTACAGCCGTGCCGATGTGTTCGGTGTGGATCTGTACGCCGTCGGTCTGGGCGAAAAGATCGAGGGCATGGTCAAGGAGCTGTACGCCGGTAACGGCGCAGTGCGCAAGACCCTGCACAAGTACACCCTCGCCCGCTAAAATGTTATAACGCTATTTCCGTACCCACGCTGCGCTTTTGCTTTGCCGCATCGTGGGTTTTTGTTTTGTCCCTGCGTGAAAAAAGCAGAACAGCCAAGCCTGTCGGCTTGGCTGTTCTGCAAATTATAAAAAATCTTCCTTACTTCCGGCAGTCGTGCAGGCTGGCGGCGGGCAGGGCACTGCCCAGCAGGCTCCATGCGGCATCCATGCTCTCGTTCAGCAGATAGGCCTGATTTTTCTGGACGTAGATGTACACCGCCTCTTTGGTGCGGTAGGCGCAGTACACGGTGTTCCAAGTGTAGCGGTTGGTGGGCTCGGTCTTGTTCTGCTCACCGGCCATCCAGACCGAAAGCCCGGCGGCGTCCAGCTCCAACCGGTAGAAGGGGCGGGGCAGACCCAGCTTTTTGATCTGCTTGGAGAGGTTCGAAAAAAAGGTGCCGAAGTATACGGCGGGCAGACCGATGGCTACGATGGCCAGCACGGCGGTCAGCAGCCCGGCGCCCTCCCGTTTGCCGATCTGGCTCAGGCAGATCCCGGCGCACACCAGCAGAATGGCAGTGAACACCGCCGGGCGCTGCCAGCCCTTGTTGTGGCGCAGCAGGTCGAAAGATGCAAAATCGTGAAAGCTTTTTTCGTCCATCTGAACGGAAACGCAAACATTCTGGGTCATAAAGTTACCCTCCTTTTTGGGCATAGTACCACATTTATCGGCAAGAAGCAAGCAAAAGATGCATCGGCGGCGGTGCATCCGGCTTGCAAACCGCCCGCAAAGCGTGGTAAAATAAGTTATTATCCAGGGTGTATCTGAAAAGTCGAAAAATTAGTCTATTTCTACAAGCACAGCCGGATTTTGCGTTAAACAGCCTTGAAATCCACAAAGGATTCCTGCGGCTATTTGCCTTAAATCCTGCTTGTGCTTGCGAAATATTCGTCATTTTCTTTGTTTCCAGATACACCTTAAAAAGGGGGAAGCTTTGCATGGAAAAGCGCAACTGGAAGCGCAGCGTTACGCTCAAGCAGCGCATGGTGCTGTGTCTGGCAGCTTTTTTTGCGGCCTTTGCATTGCAGCTTGCCCTGAACGGCTATCAGGCACGGGCGGTGCAGCAGGTGCAGGACGACCAGATGGGCAACTTTAACGCCATCAGCCGGTTTCAGGGCGGTGTGGAAAGTTCCATCAGCATTCTGGAAGCGTACCGCTGGGAGAACGGCGAGACCGAGGAAATGCTGGAAAAGCTCCGGGCAGCCTGCTCCACCAGCAACGCATGGCTGTGGCGCATCCGATTCAATATGGACGGCTTGCAGAATGTCAGTGATGAACAGTGGGTGCTGTACGGTGCGGTGGAGACCACCTACGGCAGCTACAGCGCCCTGCTGGAGGAACTGGAGGGCTATCTTTCCAGCGGGCAGGATGCAAAGGCGTCCCAGCTGTACTATAACAAAGTCTCGGTCTGCGGCGGGTATCTGAGCCAGTACACCATGCAGCTGCTGAAAGCCTCGATTCTGGACGCCCAGACTACTTATACCGAGATCTCGGAGCTGGGTGAGCGGATCGCCCTGATGCAGATCGTGGTGGTGGCGCTGTGCGTGGCACTGGGCTGCGCTTCCGGTCTGATGGTCATGCGGCTGCTGACCCCAGTCTCCCAGATGATCGTAGCTTCTCGTGCCATCAGCCGCAGCCAGTTCGACACCCCGGACATCCCGCTGCCTAAGCAGCCGGAGATCGGGCAGCTGGCGGAGTCTTTCAACCGCATGAAGCACTCCATGGCGCAGCAGGTGAGTACCTTACAGGAGAAAAACGAGATCGAGCGGGAGCTGCACCGCCAAAAGACCGAAGCACTGGAATTGCAGAACCGCATGGAGCGCAGCCGGTTACAGCAGCTGCGCAGCCAGATCGACCCGCATTTTCTGTTCAACACCCTGAACGTCATCCAGCAGATGGCGGGCACAGAGTCCGCCTACCGCACACAGGCACTCATCATGGCACTTTCTCATCTGCTGCGTTACAGCCTGATGAGCAACGATGAACAGGTGCCCCTCTCCCGGGAGGTGCGCATTGTGGACGAATACTACTCCATCTACCATGTGCGCTTTGGCGACCGGGTGCAGATGCAGTGGGCGTTCTCGGATTCGCTGGATCTGACCGAGACTATGGTGCCGTCCTTTATCTTGCAGCCCATCGTGGAAAACGCCTTCAAGCACGGCATCTGCCCCAAGGAAGAAGGCGGCGTGGTGCGCATCCGCATGGTGCCCCTGCGGGAAAAGGGTCTGCTGTGCATCCGGGTGCTGGACAACGGCGTAGGCATTGAGCCGGAGCAGCTGCAGCAGCTGCGCACGGCACTGGAACAGCCCGCACCCCGCTGGGAACATATCGGTATTTATAATGTGGCTGCCCGCTTGCGGCTGCTGGATGCCCGCTGCCGGGTGGTGGTGCGCTCCCGGCCGGGGCGGGGGACTGCGGTGATCCTGTATCTGCCGCTGGTGGAGAATGAGGAGGAATTTGAGGAATGATTCGTCTGTTGATCGCGGATGATGAGAAGATGGAACGGGAAGCGCTGGTGGATATCGTCATGCGCCGGTTCGAGCATGAGGTAACAGTGGAAATGGCGGAAAACGGACGCAAAGCCGCCGATACCGCCGTGCTCTGGGGTGCAGACCTGATTTTGATGGACATTGAGATGCCGGGCATGAACGGCTTGGATGCCGCTCGCGCGGTGCTGGAGCAGCGCCCGGAGTGCAAGGTGATCTTTATCACGGCATACAGCCTGTTCCAGTACGCCCACGAGGCGGTGCATCTGGGTGCCTGCGACTATCTGCTGAAGCCGGTGGACCCGGACGAGACCGAGGCCGCTATCCGCCGCGCCATCCGGCAAATCGAGGCAGGCCGCCGTCTGGCTGAGCTGGCAGCGGTAGAGCCGGAAGCCGCCCCGGAGCAGGAGACCGACCCCGCCGGGGAAGGGGAGAGTGACCGCAACGCACTGGTGATGGATCATGTGCGCAAGTATATGGAAGACAACTATATGTCCGACCTCTCGCTGGACAGCGTGAGCGAGATCTTGCACATCAGCCCGGCGTATCTTTCGGCGCAGTTCAAAAAGTACCAGAAGATGAACTTTCTGGACTGCCTGACCGAGCTGCGCATCAACGCAGCCAAAGAGCTGCTGGCCGACCCCTTCCGCTCCGCAGCAGAGGTGGCCTCCATGGTGGGCTACGAGGATGCCAGTTACTTTGCCCGTGCCTTTAAAAAGCGCACCGGCATGACCCCCACCCAGTACCGGAAGGAAGCGGCAAAGGCGGCCCGGGAGGCGCGGCTGTGACCCGCCGTCAGCTGCTGCATCTGCTGACGGCAGCACCGGCACTGGCAGTCACAGGCTGCACGGCACAGTCTGCTTCTTCGCAGCAGGAAAAGCCGCTCATTCTGCGCTATGCGGAGAATCAGCCGGAGGACTACCCCACCAGCAAGGCGGCAAAGGCCTTTGCCGAGCTTGTGGCGCAGCACACGGATGGCCGGGTGAAGGTGCTGGTTTACAGCGGGGCAGAGCTGGGCGCGGAGCAGAGCGTCATCCAGCAGATGCAGTTCGGCGGGGTGGATTTTTCCCGCGTGTCCCTGAGCCAGCTGGCAGAGTACGAGCCGGAGCTCAGTGTATTGCAGCTGCCCTACCTGTACAGTGATGCCGAGCAGATGTGGCGTGTGCTGGACGGCAGCATCGGCGACGAGTTTCTGGCCATGCTGGACGGGATGGACTTAGTGGGACTTTCGTGGTTCGACGCCGGTGTGCGCAGCTTCTATACCCGGGAAAAGGTGACCGGGCTGGATGATTTGCAGGGGCTGACCATCCGGGTGCAGGAGTCGGACATGATGAGCGACATGATCACCGCACTGGGGGCAAAGCCGGCGCAGGTGGTGTACAGCAAGGTATATGCCGCCCTGCATAATGCCGAGATCGACGGCGCAGAGAACAACTGGCCCAGCTACGAGGTGATGGGACACTACGAGGTAGCGCCCTTTTTCCTGAAGGACGAGCACACCCGCGTGCCGGAAGTGCAGCTGGCCAGCCCGGCGGTGATGGAAAAGCTTGCCGCGCTGGACGAAAGCTTCCCGGAGGTGATCCGCGCCTGCGCCCGGGAGAGCGCACAGAAGGAACGCGAGCTCTGGGCACGGCGGGAAGCGGACGCGGAGCAGAATATGCGCAAGCTGGGCATCTGCGTTACCGAGCTGGACGAAGCCGAGAAAGCCCGCTTCCGCGCAGCGGTGCAGCCCATGTATGATGAATTCTCTGCCCAGCAGGAACTGATCGACCGGATACAAAAAAGCTGAAGAAAACGCCCCGAGAAGTGCCCGGACGGACATTTGTCGGGGTGTTATTTTTGCATTATGAATACAGGAATGTATCCAACTGGTCAGCAGTGTTGCACAAACGAAATGAAAAACGCTTGTGCAATATGGCAAAAACAATCTTGACATTCTTTCGAAAAACAGGACATTTTTTGAAAGCCCTTGTTTCATTTCGGAAAATTTGCTAAAGTGTGTACAGTCAATGAACGAAAGCTCCGGCACCTGTGCGCCCGGAGAAGTTCACAATTATTTAAGGAGGACGATTCCTATGAAAATGATCTCTCGTCGTAGCTTTATGGCTGTTGCCGGTGCAGCTACTGCTGCTGTTGCTCTGACCGCCTGCGGTGGTTCCAAGAGCGGCTCCACTTCTACCGCTGCTTCCACCTCTACCGCAGCTTCTGCTTCTGCTGCTGCCGGTGATGCAGCAGCTGCTGCCAGCGATCCCAAGGTGACTCTGGTCTACGCCGAGGTCAACCCGCTGGATACCATCGTTGGTCAGACCGGTTCTCACTTCAAGGAGAAGGTCGAGGAGCTGAGCGGCGGTTCTGTGGTCGTTGACGTGCAGGCTTCCGGTGTTCTGGGCTCTGAGAACGACGTTCTGGACGCTATTCTGGGCGGCTCTACCTCCATTGATATCAGCCGTATCTCTGCTTTCGCTCTGACCAGCTACGGCTGCAACAAGTCCAAGTTGCTGTCCATCCCCTTCACCTTCAACAACCGTGCTCACTTCTGGAACTTTGCCAACAGCGATCTGGCTCCTGAGTTCCTGAACGAGCCCCAGGAGCTGGGCCTGCCCGTTCGCGGCCTGTTCTACGGCGAGGAGGGCTTCCGTCACTTCTTCACCGTCAAGCCCGTTGCTGCTATCGGCGACCTGAAGGGCATGAAGCTGCGTGTGTCCAACGACCCCGTTATGAACGGCATGGTCGAGGGTCTGGGCGCTAACCCCACCGTCGTTGCCTTCGGCGAGCTGTACAGCGCACTGCAGACCGGCGTTGTGGATGGCGCTGAGCAGCCCATCGCAAACTACAAGTCCAACGCCTTCCCCGAAGTCGCTAACAACCTGATCTTGGACGGCCACACTCTGGGCGCTGTGCAGGCTGTCATCACCGACAACGCATGGGGCAAGCTGACCGCTAACCAGCAGGCTGCTGTTATGGCTGCTGCTGCCGACACCCAGAAGTTCAACGCTGATCTGTCTGAGACCGCTGAGAACAAGGTTCTGGACGAGCTGCGCTCCTCCGGCTGCAACGTTGTGGATGTGGACGACAAGACTCCCTGGCAGGAAGCTTGCGCCAAGGTCATCAAGGACAACACCTCTGATCAGGCTGAGCTGTACCAGAAGCTGCTGGACATGAAGGCATAATCTGGCTTTCCATCCAATCTAAGTAGTACATTGCCCGGCGGAGGCCCACGGGAATACGCCCGCAGGCTTCGCCGGGTTTTTATATGGAGGAATTTCTATGCCGAAAATCTTTACCACTCTGGATAAGATCAAACCGGCGTACGACATTACCTACAAGGTGGTTCTGTTCATCTGCAAGATCCTGCTGATTGCAGATATCCTCATTACCACGATGTCGGTCATTGGCCGTTACGTCCCCTTTATCCCGGACCCCTCCTGGTCTGAGGAGGTCGTTCTAACCTGTATGAGCTACATGGCTGTGCTGAGCGCTGCACTGGCCATCCGCCGCGGCGCACACATCCGCATGACTGCCTTTGATATGTACCTGCCCAAGAAAGTGGTCAAGGCGCTGGACATTCTGTCCGACGTGGCTGTGATGGTTCTTGGTGTGGTGATGATGGCGGTCGGCTGGAACTACGCCACCACGCTGGGCGGCCGTGGCTTCTATGTTTCCATGCCTTGGCTGAGCCGCTTCTGGATGTACTTTCCGGTGCCGCTGGCCGGTGTTGCCATGATCATCTTCGAGATCGAGTCTCTGTATAACCATATCAAGAGCTTTTTTGTAAAGGAGGAAATGTAATATGACAGTTCAGACACTGGCAATCATTGTCCTTCTTGTCAGCTTCTTTGTTATGATCTTCCTGCGCTTCCCCATTGCATACGCCGTTGGTCTGTCCAGCGTGCTGTGTATGCTGGTGCAGGGACAGGCACTGACCGACGTCTGCCGCCTGATGGTCAAGGGTATCTCTTCCTTCAGCCTGATGGCAGTTCCGTTCTTCATCACCATGGGCGTGCTCATGGGCTCCGGCGGCATTTCTGAAAAGCTGATCGCACTGGCTGACGCCTGCGTGGGCTGGATGCGCGGCGGCATGGCCATGGTCAACATCGTGGCTTCCTACTTCTTCGGCGGCATTTCCGGTTCCGCTTCCGCCGATACCGCCTCCATCGGCTCTATCATGATCCCCATGATGGTGGATCAGGGCTACGGTGCAGACTTCTCCACCGCTGTTACCATCACCTCCTCCTGCGAGGGTCTGCTGGTTCCTCCCAGCCATAACATGGTCATCTACGCTACCACCGCCGGTGGTATCTCCGTGGGCAGCCTGTTCCTGGCCGGCTACCTGCCCGGCGCTCTGCTGGCTATCGTGCTGATGATCGGCTCCTACATCATCTCCGTCAAGCGCAACTACCCCAAGGGCGATGCGTTCAGCATCAAGCGCTTTATCAAGCAGCTGGGTACCTCCATCTGGGCACTGGCCGCTGTTATCATCGTGGTGTTCGGCGTTGTCGGCGGTGTGTTTACCGCTACCGAGTCCGCTGCTATCGCCGTTATCTACTCCCTGCTCGTTTCCGTGTTCGTCTATAAGGGTCTGGACTGGAAGGGCGTGTGGCACGCTCTGGACGAGTGCGTCAACACCCTGTCCATCGTGCTGATTCTGATCGCTACCTCTGCAGTGTTCGGCAACTGCCTGACCATGCTGCACGTTCCCGATCTGGCAGCAACCGCCATCACCGACCTCACCGATAACCCCTACATCATTGCACTGCTCATCGACCTGATCCTGCTGGTGCTGGGCATGATCATGGATATGGCTCCCATCATCCTGATCGCTACCCCCATCCTGCTGCCCATCGCCACCTCCATCGGCATCGATCCTATCCAGTTCGGTATCATCGTGGTTCTGAACTGCGGCATCGGCCTTCTGACTCCTCCCGTTGGCTCCGTTCTGTTCATCGGCTCTGCCGTTGCAAAGCGCCCCATGGAGAAAGTGGTCAAGGCGACCCTGCCGTTCTACCTGTGTATGTTCGTTGCACTGCTGCTGCTGACCTACGTCCCCGACATCAGCCTTGCTATTCCCAAGCTGCTGGGCGGTTACGTAAGCCCCATCACAAACCCGCTGGGTCCTGTGTTCATCCACTAAGCGCAGCATAAGAGAAAACCCCTTGCATCTATAAGACCGGAGCCTGTCAGCCCTTTGGGCTGCGGGCCCCGGTCTTTTTTGCGTGTGCACCAAAATGCGGACAGCTTGCACGGCGGGGAACACTATGATAAAATAAAAAGCATAGAAGCTTGGAAGGGGAGAGAACACTATGGAGCAAAAACGCCTGTGTCCGTTCTGCATTGGGGAACTGCCGCCTGCGGCGACCGTCTGCCCCCATTGCGGGAAGATCTTAGAGGGCTGCAACCCGGCGGGCTGCCTGCCGGTGGGCACGGTGCTGGCCGGGCGCTACACTGTGGGCGAGATGCGCAGTCTGGACGGCGAGGGTGTGCTGTACAGCGGCGTGGAGAATCTGGGCGCTTTCCGGGTGACTATCAAGGAGTATTTGCCCGTCACTCTTTCTGCGGAGCGGGGCGCGGACTGCATCCTGCGCCCCAAGCAGGGGAGCGAAGTGCTGTTCAAGACCACCCGCATGGACTTTGCAGACCTGTACCGCGCCATCCAGCGTATTACCCCCGCCAGCGGCTTGGAGGCCGTGCTGGACGTGGTGGAGGCCAACAACACCGTGTATGCGGTGCTGGAAAATCTGGGTGGCACCCCGCTGGAGCAGTGGCTGGAAAACCGTCCTGCCCCGGTGCGGGCAGAGGATGCCTGCGCCATGCTGCGCCCGGTGTTTGAGGGCGTGGCGGCCATGCACAAGGCAGGGCTGGTGCACCGCGGCATCTGCCCGGAGAATATCCGGGTAATGGCAGATGGCCGCTGCCGTCTGGCCGGGTATGCCACCGTGGGTCTGCGCACCGCAGGCAGCGGCCTGCACGAGCAGCTGTACGAAGGCTACTCTGCGCCGGAGCAGTACACCACCGCCGAGTTTGAGGGGTGCTACACCGACGAATACAGCCTTGCCGCCGTCTTTTACCGCATGGTGTGCGGGCAAGCACCCATGCCCGCTGCCCAGCGCGTGGTGTCGGACTCTAACCCCCGGGCACGCACCGTAGAGCCTGCCGTACCGGCCTATGTCTCCGATGTATTGCAGCTGGGGCTGCGGCTCAAGGTCATGGAGCGCATCCAGACTGTGCCGCAGCTGTATCAGGCACTTTCTTCCAAAGAATATACCGCAGAGCTGACCCGCACCATGAAGCCGGAGACCCCGATGCATCCGGTGCGGGCAGAGCAGAGCCCGCAGGGCAGGGAACACCTGCTCAGCCTGAAGGGACTGCTGGCGGGCATCCTGATCCTGCTTTCCATTTTGATCCTGCTCACCCTATGGGGCATCGTGAGCAGCAAGGAAGAGCAGACGCCTTCTTCGGAGCCGAGCTCGGAAGCTGCCAGCAGCGAGGAAATGAAGCCCCAGAACCTTGTGCCCAACTTTGTGGGCATTGATTACGAGCAGATCAAGAATAACCGCGAGTACACCAGTATGTACCTGTTCCGGGCGGTGCTGGAGTACAGCGATACCGTGCCCTCCGGGCAGGTCATCCGGCAGGAGCCGGAGGCCGGCGAGGTGATGGAGAACGGCGAGGTGATCCAGATCGTGGTCAGTCAGGGCCCGGAGAAGGTGGAGATGCCCAAGATTGTCGGTGCATCACAGGATAAGGCCATTGAGATCCTGAGCAGCCGGGGGCTTGTGGCCAGCTGCTTTATGGTGGTGAATGATGGCTCTTACGCTACGGGCTGCGTGGTCTCTGCCAGCGAGGAAGAGGGCGCTATGGTCACGGTGGGCACGGTGATCACCGTGTATATCGCCGCAGACCCCAGTGTGCAGATCACCGCCACCCCGGAAGAGCCTGCCGCTACCGAGCCTACTACCCCTGAAACGACCCCGGAGGGCAGCACAGAGCCGGAATACGATACAGATTAACACACACAATAAAAGCAGAAGCGGGAGCCTTGCAACGGGCTCCCGCTTCTGCTTGTTTAGGATAGGAAAGAGAATGGCAAATTAAAGGTTGGTGTAGCCCATCAGGCAGCGGTCTACCTCGGCGGCGCAATCGCGGCCCTCGCGCAGACCCCACACCACAAGGCTCTGGCCGCGGCGCATATCGCCGCAGACGAATACCTTGTCCACGTTGGTCTTAAAGCTGTGGTCGGCTACATTGCCCCGGGCGGTCAGCTCCACCCCAAAGGCATCGGCTGTATAGTTTTCGCAGCCGGTAAAGCCTGCGGCAATAAATGCCAACTGGCAGTCGTAGGTAAATTCCTTGCCGGTGGGCACCATGCTGGTGCGGCCGGTCTCGGGGTCGCGCTCCGGTTTCAGGCAGCTGATGACGGCACCGGTCAGATTGCCGGCGTCATCCTTCAAAAACTCCTTGACGGTGGTCTGGTACACGCGCGGGTCCTTGCCGAACTTTGCAATGCACTCGGTCTGGCCGTAGTCCACCTTCAGCACCCGGGGCCACTCCGGCCACGGGTTTGCAGCGGTGCGCTCGACAGGAGGCTGCGGCATCATTTCCAGTGCCATCAGATCGGTGCAGCCCTGCCGCAGGGCAGTGCCCTGACAGTCGTTGCCGGTGTCGCCGCCGCCAATGACCAGTACGTTTTTACCGGCTGCGTTGATGGCTCTGCCGTCTGCAAAGCCGGAGTCCAGCAGGCTCTTGGTCACGCTGGTCAGGTAGTCCACGGCAAAGTGCACGCCCTTGGCGTCCCGGCCGGGCACGTTCAAATCGCGGGGCTTTTTTGCGCCGCAGCACAGCACCACGGCATCAAAATCTGCCAGCAGCTGCTCGGCGGGCACGGCACCGCCCACATCCATGCCGGTGCGGAACTCAACACCCTCGGCCTGCATCAGCTTGACACGGCGCTCAATGACTGCCTTATCCAGCTTCATGTTGGGGATACCGTACATCAGCAGGCCGCCCACACGGTCGGCGCGCTCAAACACCGTAACGGCGTGGCCGCGCTTGTTCAGGTACTCGGCCACCGAAAGCCCCGCAGGGCCGCTGCCCACCACGGCAACGCTCTTGCCGGTGCGGGTCGGCGGCGGGGTGGCGGTCAGCCAGTTCTTGGCGTAGGCCGTCTCGATGATGGCGTGCTCGTTTTCGCGCACGGTGACGCTGCTGCCGGTCACATCCCCGCAGGTGCAGGCGGCCTCACACAAGGCGGGGCACACCCGGCTGGTAAACTCCGGGAAGCGGTTGGTGGCCATCAGGCGGTGGAGCGCAAGCTCCCACTTGCCGTGGTACACCAGATCGTTCCACTCCGGGATGAGGTTGTTCAGCGGACAGCCGGAGGCCATGCCGCCGATCATCATGCCCGCCTGACAGAAGGGCACGCCGCAGTCCATGCAGCGGGCGGCCTGCGTCTGCTGCTGCTCCCGCGAGAGCCAGATGTGGAACTCGTTAAAATTTTCAAGGCGCTCCAGCGGCGCAACGTCCGTGCTGGTCTTGCGCGCATAATCCATAAATCCTGTTGTCTTACCCATGCTGCTGCCCCTCCTTACTTATGCTTCTGCACTGCATAGAATGCTTCGATCTGTGCCTGCTCGCCGTCCAGACCACGCTCCTCTACCGAGGCGATGACCCGCAGCATCCGGTCGTAATCGTAAGGCAGCACCTTTTTGAATTTGGGCAGGAACGCACTGAAATTGTCCAGAATTTCTTTGCCGCGCGGAGAGCCGGTGGCCTCCACATGGGCGCGGATCAGCTCCTTCAGGGTGGCAACATCGTACTTATGCTCTACCGGCTCAAGGCTGACGGTCTCCTTGTTCACCCGCTGGTAGAAGTCCCAGTTCTCGTCCAGCACATAGGCAATGCCGCCGGTCATACCGGCTGCAAAGTTCTTGCCGGTCTGTCCCAGCACCACCACGGTGCCGCCGGTCATGTACTCACAGCCGTGGTCGCCTACGCCCTCCACAACGGCGGTAGCGCCGCTGTTGCGCACGCAGAAGCGCTCACCGGCCACACCGGAGATGAACGCCTTGCCGCTGGTAGCGCCGTACAGCGCTACGTTGCCGGTGATGATGTTCTCCTCGGGCTTGAAGTCGATGCCCTGCGGCGGACGCACAACGATCTTGCCGCCGGAAAGACCCTTGCCCATGTAGTCGTTGCAGTCACCCACCAGCTCCAGCGTCAGGCCGCTCGGGATAAAGGCACCAAAGCTCTGGCCACCTGCGCCGGTGCAGTGCACGGTGTACACATCATCCGGCAGGTCGTTGCCGTATTTGCGGGTGATCTCGCTGCCAAAGATGGCACCAAAGGCGCGGTCCACGTTGGAAACATTCAGGCTGACGCTCTGGGGAGCCTTGCTGCCCAGCTTGAACTTCTTCATCAACACCTTCATATCCAGCGTGTTTTCCAAATGGAAGTCGTAGCTGTCCTCTTTGATGAAGTGGACGTTGCTGTTTGCAATGGCGGGGTTGTGCAGGATGCAGTCCAGATCCAGCTCCGCTGCACGGCTGCCCGGGGCGGCGGGCTTGACCCGCAGCAGGTCGGTGCGGCCCACCAGCTCGTCCACGGTGCGCACGCCCAGCTTTGCCATGTACTCCCGCAGCTCCTCGGCCACAAAGGTAAGGTAGTTGATGATGTACTCCGGCTTGCCCTTGAAGTTCTTGCGCAGCTCGGGGTTCTGGGTGCAGATGCCCATGGGGCAGGTGTCCAGATTGCACACACGCATCATCACGCAGCCCTCTGCCATCAGCAGGGTGGTGCCAAAGCCGAACTCCTCTGCGCCCAGCATACAGCTGATGGCCACATCCCGGCCGGACAGCAGCTTGGAGTCGCTCTCAATGCGCACGCGGGTGCGCAGGCCGTTCAGGATCAGGGTCTGGTGGGTCTCGGCGATGCCCAGCTCCCAGGGCAGACCGGCGTGCTTGATGGAGGTACGGGGCGCAGCACCGGTGCCGCCGTCATAGCCGGACACCAGAATGACCTGTGCGCCGCCCTTGGCAACACCGGCGGCAATGGTGCCGACACCGGCCTCGCTGACCAGCTTGACGTTGATGTTGGCATTGCGGTTGGCGTTTTTCAAATCGTAGATCAACTCTGCCAGATCCTCGATGGAGTAGATATCGTGGTGGGGCGGGGGAGAGATCAGGCCTACGCCGGTGGTGCTGTGGCGGGTCTTGGCGATCCACGGATACACCTTGGCACCGGGCAGATTGCCGCCCTCGCCGGGCTTTGCGCCCTGTGCCAGCTTGATCTGGATCTCCTCGGCGCTGACCAGATACTTGCTGGTCACGCCAAAGCGGGCAGAAGCTACCTGTTTAATCTTGGAATTGCTCTCGCTGTGGTAGCGCTCCTCGGGCTCGCCGCCCTCGCCGGTATTGCTGCGGCCGCCCAGACGGTTCAGGGCGATGGCAATGGTCTCGTGTGCTTCGCTGCTCAGTGCGCCGTAGCTCATGGCAGCGCCCTTGAACCGCTTGACGATGCTGGAGACCGGCTCTACCTCCTCCAGCGGGATGCCGCCGTCTGCGGCGTAGTTGAAGTCCAGCAGGCTGCGCAGATGCACGCCCTCGGCACCCATGTTGTCCACCGTCTGGGTGAACTGCTTGAAGGTGTCGTAATCGCCGGTGCGGCAGGCTTTCTGGAACAGGTGGATGGTCTGGGGGTTGAACAGGTGCTCTTCCTTGCCGCTGCGGAACTTGTGGGCACCGCTGTCGGACAGCTCCATGTTGATATCCAGTCCCAGCGGGTCAAAGGCGGCGTTGTGCTGCGCTTCCACATCGGCCTGAATGTCTGCCATGCTGATGCCGCCCACGCGGCTCACCGTGCCGGTGAAGTATTTGTCAATGACCTCCTTCGAGATGCCCACAGCCTCAAAGATCTGGCTGCTCTGGTAGCTCTGGATGGTGGAAATGCCCATCTTGGAGGCGATCTTCACGATGCCGCTGAGGATAGCGTTGTCGTAGTCCTGCACGGCGGCGTAATAGTCCTTGTCCAGCAGACCCTCGTCGATCAGCTGCCCGATGGTCTCGTGTGCCAGATAGGGGTTGATGGCGCAGGCACCGTAGCCCAGCAGGGTGGCAAAGTGGTGCACCTCCCGGGGTTCGGCGCTCTCCAAAATCAGTGCCAGTGCGGTGCTCTTTTTGGTGCGGATGAGGTACTGGGACACTGCCGACACCGCCAGCAGGCTGGGGATGGTCACATGGTATTCGTCCACGTCACGGTCGGACAGGATGATGATGTTCGCACCCTCCTTGTAAGCGCGGTCGACCTCCAAGAATACCCGGTCGATGGCCTTTTCCAGACTGGTGTTCTTGTAGTAGTTGATGGACACCGTAGCCACCTTGAAGCCCGGCACGTTCATGTACTTGATCTTCAACAGGTCGGTGTTGGTCAGGATGGGGTTGTGCACCTTGAGCACCTTGCAGTTCTCGGGCTTATCCTCCAGCAGGTTGCCGTGGGCACCGATGTAAACGCTGGTGGAAGTGACCACCTTTTCCCGGATGGCGTCAATAGGGGGGTTGGTCACCTGTGCAAACCGCTGCTTGAAGTAGTTGAACAGCGGGGGATGCTGGCTGCTGAGCACAGCCAGAGGGGTGTCGGTACCCATGGCACCGGAAGGCTCTGCGCCCGCCCGCGCCATGGCAAGGATCATGGTGTTCACGTCCTCGTATTTATAGCCGAACACCTTCTGCAGCCGGGTCAGCTGTTCGCCGGTGTAGCTCTCCACCTTCACGTTGGGGATCTTCAGCCCGCTCAGCTGCACCAGATTGCGATCGATCCACTCGCCGTAGGGCTCGCGGCTGGCGTAAAGCTCCTTCAGCTTCTCGTCGTCCACCACTTCGCCCTTGACGGTATCCACCAGCAGCATCTTGCCGGGGCGCAGGCGTTCCTTGACCAGGATATTCTCCGGATCGCATTCCAGCACGCCTACCTCAGAGGACAGGATCATGCGGCCGTCCTTGGTGATGTAGTAGCGGCTGGGGCGCAGACCGTTGCGGTCCAGCACCGCGCCCATCACGTCGCCGTCCGAGAACAGGATGGCGGCGGGGCCGTCCCACGGCTCCAGCATGGTGGCGTAGTACTGGTAGAAATCCCGCTTTTTCTGGCTGATGTTCTTGTTGTTTTCCCACGGCTCGGGGATGGTGATCATCACAGCCAACGGCAGATCCATGCCGTTCATCACCATGAACTCCAGTGCGTTATCCAGCATGGCGGAGTCCGAGCCGGAGGTGTTGATGATGGGCAGGATCTTGTTCATGTCGTCCTGCAGAATGGGGCTGGAGATGCTCTCCTCACGCGCCAGCATGGCGTCGGTGTTGCCCTTGATGGTGTTGATCTCGCCGTTGTGCAGGATGAAGCGGTTGGGGTGCGCGCGCATCCAGCTGGGGTTGGTGTTGGTAGAAAAGCGGCTGTGCACCATACCGATGGCGGATTCATAATCCGGGTCCTGTAAGTCGGCGTAGAAGCGGCGCAGGTCGTGCACAAGGAACATACCCTTATACACGATGGTGCGGCTGGACAGGCTGGGCACATAGGTGCCGTTGCTGGCCTGCTCGAACACGCGGCGCACGATGTACAGGCGGCGGTCAAACTCGATGCCCTTGCTTACCTTGGCAGGCTTTTTGATGAAGCACTGCCAGATGGCGGGCATACAGTCCCGCGCCTTCTGCCCCACGGCATCGGGGTCCACGGGCACTTCGCGCCATGCCAGAAACTCCAGCCCCTCCTTGCGGGTGACCACCTCGAACAGCTTCATGGCCTGTGCCCGCAGGTGCTCGTTCTGGGGGAAGAAAAACATACCCACGCCGTACTCCCGCTCGTTGCCCAGCCGGATGTTCAGCTCCTCGGCGACCTTGGAGAAGAACTTGTGGCTGATCTGCAGCAGGATGCCCACGCCGTCGCCGGTCTTGCCCTCGGCGTCCTTACCGGCGCGGTGTTCCAGCCGCTCCACGATGGACAGTGCATCGTCCACCGTCTGGTGGCTTTTACGTCCCTTGATGTCCACCACAGCGCCGATACCGCAGGCATCGTGCTCGAACTGTGGGTCGTACAGACCAAGGGTGGTTTTCTGCTCTGTAAAGTTTTCCATAGTCTTTCCCATCCTTTTTACGTGTTTGCTTACCGGGGGCTGCGGCACCCTCCGCAGCTTTTTATCCCCTGCAAAAAGAAAAAAGCGCCCCGCAAGGGCATAGGATGCCCCTGCGGAACGCCTTTGTTCCGATACCTGATATTATACAGATTCCTGAAAAATCTTCAAGTGACAGCTGCACCAAATATGCTACACACATTGCGCCGCTTCTTGTGCGAAACGCCGCGAGCCCCCGCAGCTGTGCGCGGCATACAAACAAAACCTCACCCGCCCAGAATGGCCTGCAGGTCGGCTTCCGGGGTGGCAATGGGCTTGAGGCCGTACCGTTCCTGCAGGGTGCGCACCACCCCCGGCGAGAGGAACGGGGGCAGGGTAGGCCCCAGCCGGATGTTCCGGATGCCTAGCGCCAGCAGCGCGATGAGGATGCACACGGCCTTCTGCTCAAACCAGCACAGCACCAGCGAGAGGGGTAGGTCGTTGACGCCGCAGCCAAAGGCGTCGGCCAGCGCCAATGCGATGCGGATGGCGCTGTAGGCGTCATTGCACTGGCCCACGTCCAGGATGCGGGGCAGGCCGGTGCCCGGCACGGTGCCAAGGGGCAGGTCGTTCAGGCGGAACTTGCCGCAGGCCAGGGTCAGCAGGATGGTGTCGGGCGGGGTAAGGCGGGCAAACTCGGTGTAGTAGCGGCGGCTGGGCCGGGTACCGTCGCAGCCGCCCACCAGAAAGAAGTGCCGCAGCTTACCGTCCCGCACCGCCTGCACGATCTCGTCCGCGTGCTGCAGCACGGCGGTGCGGGCAAAACCGGTGGTCACCGTGGAGCCGCCGTTCAGGCCGGGTAGCAGGGTGTCCTGCGCGTAGCCGCCCAGCTCCAGCGCCTTTTCGATCACCGGGGAAAAGTCGCGCCCTTCGTCGATGTGGGGCACGCCGGGGTAAGCCACCACCGAGGTGGTGAACACCCGGTCGGCGTAGCTGGCGCGCAGGGGCATGATGCAGTTGGTGGTGAATAGGATGGGCGCGGGGATGTCCTCGAACTCCCGCTGCTGGTTCTGCCATGCGGTGCCAAAGTTGCCCTTGAGGTGGGGGTAGCGGCGCTTCAGCTCCGGGTAGCCGTGGGCGGGCAGCATCTCCGAGTGGGTGTAGACGTTGACGCCCCGGCCTGCAGTCTGTTCCAGCAGCTGCTGTGCGTCGTAGAGGTCGTGGCCGGAAATCACGATGAACGGCCCCTTTTCAATGGTCAGGGGCACCTGCACCGGTTCCGGATCGCCAAACGCGCCGGTGTTGGCCGCGTCCAGCAGCTCCATGCAGCGGTAGCTGGCTTCTCCTGTGGCCTGCACCAGCTGCCACAGGGCGTCGGTGGTCTGGCCGGGGTCGCCCACGGCCTGCAGGGCGGTACAGAAGAACCGGTCCAGCTCCGGGTCGATGCGGCCCAGCACCCGGGCGTGGTAGTTGTAGGCGGCCATGCCCCGCAGGCTGAACAGCACAAAGCATTTCAGGCTGCGCCGGTCGGCATCCGGTTCCCGCCAGAGGGCCTGTATGTCGTAGTCCGGGCCGGTGCCGGGGCTGGCGTCGTGCACCCGGCGGGTCAGCGCGTCCACGGCGGCGGGGTCAAAGTTCACGTTGGTAATGGTGGTGAACAGCCCCTGCATCAGCAGCCGGCCCTGTTCCGGGGCCGGGCCGCGCCCCGCCGCGATGAGCTGCCCGGCAAACGCGATGAGCGCCCCGGTGAGCCGGTCCTGTGCGGCGGCTGTCTCGGCCGACTTGCCGCACACCCCCGCTGCGCCGGTACAGGCGGTGCAGCCCGCCGCCTGCTCACACTGAAAACAAAACATCTGCTCGTCCATACAAAACTCCCTTTCTGCCATAAGATACTGCCAGTGTGGGCAGAGCGGGGCGGGGTTATACCAAAAAAGAGCCGCACCCCTGCGGGCGCGGCTCTTGGACGATGCAGTATGACTTAGTAGGTGATGCCCTGTGCCATCATGGCGGTAGCGACCTTCAGGAAGCCGGCGCAGTTTGCACCGACCATCAGGTTGCCCTCAGAACCGGCAGCCACAGAAGCGTCGTAGGAAGCGTGGAAGATGCCCTCCATGATGCCCTTCAGCTTGGCATCCACTTCCTCAAAGCTCCAGCTCAGTCGCTCGGAGTTCTGGCTCATCTCCAGACCGGAGGTGGCCACGCCGCCTGCGTTGGAAGCCTTTGCGGGTCCGTACAGAATGCCGTTGGACAGGTAGACCTCGATGGCCTCCGGAGTGCTGGGCATATTAGCGCCCTCGCAGACCACGGTGCAGCCGCCCTTTACCAGAGCCTCGGCAGACTCCTTGTTGATCTCGTTCTGGGTAGCGCAGGGCAGGGCGATGTCGCAGGGGACAGTCCAAACCTTGCTGCAATCAGCCACATAGGTTACACCCTCGTGGGTCTCGGCGTACTCCTTGATACGACCGCGGCGCACTTCCTTCAGATCCTTGACGTAAGCCAGATCAATGCCGTTGGGGTCGTAGACATAGCCGTTGGAGTCGGACATGGTCACGACCTTGGCGCCCAGCTGGGTAGCCTTCTCGCAGGCGTAGATAGCCACGTTGCCGGAGCCGGAGATGACCACGGTCTTGCCCTCGAAGCTGTCGTTGCGCATACACTTCAGAGCCTCAGCGGTAAAGTAGCACAGGCCGTAGCCGGTAGCCTCGGTACGAGCCAGAGAACCGCCGAAGGTCAGGCCCTTGCCGGTGAGCATACCGCCCTGGAAGCTGTTGGTCAGGCGCTTGTACTGGCCGAACATATAGCCGACCTCGCGGCCGCCGACACCGATATCACCGGCGGGGCAGTCCACGAACTGGCCGATGTGACGGTACAGCTCGGTCATAAAGCTCTGGCAGAAGCGCATCACTTCCATGTCGCTCTTGCCGTGGGGGTCAAAGTCAGAGCCGCCCTTGCCGCCGCCCATGGGCAGGGTGGTCAGGCTGTTCTTGAAGGTCTGCTCGAAGCCCAGGAACTTCAGGATGCCCTGATTGACAGAGGGATGGAAGCGCAGACCGCCCTTGTAGGGGCCGATGGCGCTGTTGAACTGCACGCGGTAGCCGCGGTTCACCTGCACCTTACCGGCATCGTCCACCCAGGGCACACGGAAGGTGATGATGCGCTCCGGCTCCACCAGGCGCTCGATCAGACCGGCCTTCTCGTACTCGGGGTGCTTTTCCACAACGGGCTGGATGCTCTCCAGCACCTCGCGCACAGCCTGCAAAAACTCGGGCTCGTTGGCGTTGCGCTTTTCCAGACCCTCGTAAACACGCTTCAGGTATTCATTCGTCAGCATAATAGAATACTCCTTTTTCCCAATTACTCTATAAATTTGAAAAAGCGGAAATGCCTTTGCCCGCCGCACAGCGGGGTATCCTTGCAGATGCCGGGCGCTTCCGGTTCTCCATGCTTGCATGGCACGCCCGCATAAGCGGGCAATGCTTACTTTATTATTATAAAGCTTTGCGGTGGGTTTTACAATAGCAAAAAGCAGAATTTGTTTAAAAAAACAGATAAAAAGTAACAGCTGCTTCACAAAACGAAAATTAAAAGCAGGAATGGGCCGCGAACCTTGTTTTTTAAAGTGTGCTGCCGCCCCAAAGCCGTGCGGAAAAGAATGTCTTTTGCACCGCGGCAGGCATATCTAAGCAAAAAGCCCTGTGTCGCAAGGTTAGCATCCTCGCCCTCTCCGTCTGCTCCCGCTGGTCGCATCCACCTCTCCCAAGGGGAGAGGCCTTGGCAAAAAGATGAAGTTAGCGTGGACTGCCAAGGGCTCTCCCTTTGGGAGAGCTGTCACCGTAGGTGACTGAGAGGGCGAGCTTGCTAAAACAAGAACATATAGAAAAGGCTGCTGCACAGCAGTTTGTGCAGCAGCCAGAGGGTCAGATCATTTCAGCAGCTTTTCGCAGGCGTCTGCGGCACCTTCCAAAAATTCGCCGCCATAGGTCTCAATCATACCGGCGTCGGAAAGCTCGGCCAGTTTGGGATCGATGGGGCACTTGGCCAGCACGGGCAGGTTGTGCTTTGCGGCCACCTCGTCCACATGACTGTTGCCAAACACATTGATGTGCTTGCCGCAGTCCGGGCAGACGATGTAGCTCATGTTCTCCACGATGCCCAGCATGGGCACCTTCATCATCTCAGCCATGTTCACAGCCTTTGCCACGATCATGCTTACCAGCTCCTGCGGGCTTGCCACCACAACGATGCCGTCCACCGGCAGGCTCTGGAACACGGTCAGGGGCACATCACCGGTGCCCGGGGGCATATCCACGAACAGGAAATCCACGTCCTTCCAGACCACATCGGTCCAGAACTGCTTGACGGCACCGGCGATGACCGGGCCGCGCCACACAACGGGATCTTCCTCGTTCTCCACCAGCAGGTTGATGCTCATCACATCAATGCCCATACGGCTCTGGATGGGCCAGCAGCCCTTGTCGTCCGCCATGGCACGGCCGTGAATGCCGAACAGCTTGGGGATGGACGGGCCGGTGATATCGGCATCCAGAATGCCGCAGTGGTAGCCGCGGCGGGCCATGGCACAGGCCAGCAGGGCGCTGGTCATGCTCTTGCCCACGCCGCCCTTGCCGGAAACAACGCCGATGACCTTTTTCACACTGCTGTTAGGGTTGGGGGCATCGTGCTGCGGAGCGGCATCGCGGGAAGAACAGGCTGCACTGCAATTAGAGCAGTCATGGGTACATTCTTCGCTCATTCTCTTTGTCGCGCACGGCAGGGGCAGGACCCGGGCGGTGCGCTTCCTCCTTGCTCAAAATACAGGCGCGGGCTTGCGCCCTGCCTGACCACTGTTAACTATACCATAAAAAGTGCGCAGAAACAACCCATAGCGCCGCTCATGTTTTGCAAAGCCGCTGCATAGGCTGAACCGTGAACGCCCGTTCCGGGGCAGGGGGAGGTGCAGGGTGCGGCAGAACTACTTTAAAAATGCGGCGCTGCTTACCGGTTCAGACGTGGTGCTGCGGCTGGCAGGCATGGGGCTGCGCATCTGGCTGGCAAACGCCTTGGGCGGGGCGGGTATGGGGCTGTACCAGCTGGTGCTGGCGGTGTACGGGCTGTTTGTCACGCTGGCCACGGCGGGCATCTCGGTGGCGGCTACCCGGCTGCTGACCGAGGAGCTCAGCCGGGACAAGGCCGCTGCGCGCGGGATGCTGGTGCGGCTGGTGCTGGCAGGGCTTACGCTGGGCGGGCTTGCCATGGTCGCCCAGCTTGCCACCGCAGGCCTTGCGGCAAAATGGTGGCTGGGGGATATCCGCGCCGCTGCCGCGCTGCGCACCTCGGCGCTGGGACTGCCGTGGATGGCCATATCGGCGGTGCTGCGCGGCTTTTTTCTGGCGCGGCGCCGGGTGGAGCCCAACGTGCTCAGCCAGCTGGCAGAGCAGGCGGTGCGCATCGCTGCCGTAGTATGGGCGCTTACCCGCACGCAGGGCTGGCCGGACGGCAGCCGCTGCGCGCTGGTGCTGGCGGCTACCGCCCTGAGCGAGGCCGTATCCACCGCCCTGATGGCATTGTTTTACCGGCGGGAGGCGGCACGCTGCTTCGGCAGCACAGCGCCGTGCCCGCCAAGGGAGGTGTCCCGGCGGCTGTGGGACATCCTTTGGCCGGTGGAGGGCGGCAGGGCGCTTTCCAGCGCGCTGCACACCGCCGAGAATATGCTGGTGCCCGCCTGCCTTGCGGTATATCTGGCGGCTTCCGGCGGGCGCACCGCCGCGCTGGAGCAGTACGGCACCTTAAAGGGCATGGCGCTGCCGCTGCTCAATTTCCCCTTTGGGCTGCTGGGCAGTCTGGCGGTTTTGCTGATGCCAGAGATCACGCAGGCGCATATCGAGGGACAGACCGCCCGGCTGAACGCCCTGCTAGACCGGATGCTGCGGCTCACGGGGTATTTCTCTGCGCTGGCGGGCACGCTGTTCTGGGTGTGGGGCAGGCCGCTGGCGCAGCTGCTCTATCATAGCCCGGAGGCCGGGTTCTATCTGGAGACGCTAGCCCCGGCCATGCCGCTGATGTATCTGGAAAGCATGGTGGACGGTGCCATGAAGGGCATCGGGGAGCAGAAAGCCGCCTTCCGGTACAGCGTGTGGGACGCCGTGCTGCGCATTGGCGGGGTGGCGCTGCTGCTGCCCCGGTACGGGATGCGGGGCTTTCTGGCGGTGATCCTGCTTTCCAGCTTCTACACCTGCGCAGCCAACACCGGGCGGCTGCTGCTTTCCAGCGGCACAGGGCACGCCTTCCGACGCTGGCTGGGTGCACCGCTGCTGGCTGCTGCCGCCGCCGGGGCAGCAGGGCGGGGCGTGCGCTGGGCGCTGGCGGGTTTTCCGGCACAGGAATTGGCGGGGCAGTTGGCAGTGCTGACGGCGGGCGGCACTGTGACGGCCATCGTGTTTTTACTGGCGGCGCTGCCGCTGGGACTTTGGGAGGAAGTGCGGGCGGTGCTGCGGCAGACCAAGACCGGGAAAAACAGGGGAAAGTGATAAAAACGTAAATTTTCTGGACACAGGCGGGGATTGTGAGTATAATACAAACGTGTAGTTGTATCCTTCCGGCACTGCCGGGGAACACTGCCGAAAAAGCAGCGCTGGGCAAAAGCCTTTGGCGCTGAGAGGAAAAAAGAGGATCGTAAGTGAAAGATAAAACCAAGAATACCCCGCAGGTGCTGCTGCGCCGTGCGCTGCTGGTGCTGATGGATGCTGCCATTGTGGCATTCAGCTTTTATTTTGCCCTGCTGCTGCGGGCAGACGGTGCGGTAGATGCCGTGTGGTGGCCGCACAACCGCGCTCTGCTGTACGAAAATCTGCCGTGGATCGTGGCGGTGTATATCGTCTGCTTTCTGGCGGGCGGGCTGTACTCGGTGCTGTGGAAGTACGCCGGTGAGCGGGATCTGATCCGTCTTGCCGGGATGATCGCCGTGCCCACCGCTGTGGTGTATGTGGTGAACCGCCATTTTATCCACGGTGTGCTGTTTAATTCCGCCAACTGCATGGCATCCGTGCTCATCTTTTTGTTCATCGGCGGCAGCCGTCTGGCATGGCGGCTGTTTTTGAACCACCCGCTGGGCGAGCAGCTGCGCAGAGTGCCTGCGAAAGACCCCAACCGCCCGGTGATGATCGTGGGCGCGGGCGAAGCCGGTGCGTGGGCCATCAACGTGTGCAAATCCAACAAGGAATACGGCCACGCCGTGGTGGCGGTGGACGATGACCCCGCAAAGCTGAACCAGACCATCCACGGTGTGCCGGTGAAGGGCACGCTGGAGGACATCCCGGAGCTGTGCAAGCGCTACGGCATCCACAGCATCATCATTGCCATCCCTACCTTAAAGGGCAGCAAGCTGAGCCATGTTATCGACCTGTGCGTCAGCACCCATTGCGCGGTGCAGGTGCTCAGCGATCCGCAGCTGGTGGGCAGCGGCGCACCCCAGCAGGAGGTGTTCCGCGAGCTGAACCCCGCCGACTTTCTCTCCCGCGAGGAGGTCACGCTGGATACCGACAAAATTTCCGGCTACCTTACCGGCAAAACGGTGCTGGTAACGGGCGGCGGCGGCTCTATCGGCAGCGAGCTGTGCCGTCAGGTCATGCGCTTTAAGCCCGGCAAGCTGCTCATCTTTGATATCTACGAAAACTGCGCCTACGAGCTGCTGATGGAATTGCAGCAGAAGTACGGCCGCGATATCCCGGTCACGGTGCTTATCGGCTCTATCCGGGATAAAAAGCGTCTGGACGAGGTATTTGATACCTACCACCCCACGGTGGTGTTCCATGCTGCGGCGCACAAGCACGTGCCGCTGATGGAGGTAAGCCCCGCCGAAGCCGTAAAGAACAATGTGCTGGGCACCAAAAACCTGCTGGTCAGCGCCAGCGAGCACGGGGTGGAGCGCTTTGTGCAGCTTTCCACCGATAAGGCCGTGAACCCCACCAGCGTCATGGGCTGTACCAAGCGCATCTGCGAGATGCTCATCCAGACCTTTGCGGGCAACACGGACATGAAGTGTGTGGCGGTGCGGTTCGGCAATGTTCTGGGCAGCCACGGCAGCGTTATCCCGCTGTTTGAAGCCCAGATCAAAAAGGGCGGGCCGGTCACCCTGACCGACCCCAATATCGTGCGCTACTTTATGACCATCCCGGAGGCAGCCCAGCTGGTGCTGCAGGCGGGTGCGCTGGCAGAGAGCGGCAATATCTATGTGCTGGATATGGGCGAGCCGGTGCGCATTATGGATCTTGCCAAGCAGCTCATCCGCTTTTACGGCTATGAGCCGGGCGTGAATATGGAGATCAAGATCGTGGGCCTGCGCCCCGGCGAGAAGCTTTACGAGGAGCTGATGATGGACGAGGAGCAGGACAAGATGCGCCGCACCCAGCACAACAAGATCTTTGTGGCAAGCCCCCGCACCATTGATCTTGCCGAGTTCTACGGGCAGCTGCAGGCGCTGGAAGCCGCTGCCGCCCACAACGATGAGGGCGTGGTGCGCCAGCTGGCGGCTATGATCCCCACCTTTACCCCCACCCGGGAGAACCTGAAACTGTAACAGCTTGAACTGCGGCACTGGGCCGCATGGGATAGACCGCAGGTCGGAAAATGCCGGGCTGCGCAAAACGAGAGGGATGTTATTATGGAAAAGAAACCGTTTCTGACCGAGGCGATGGCACAGCAGATCATCGAGGATGTGCCCACGCCGTTCCACGTCTACGACGAAAAGGGCATCCGGGAGAATGTCCGCCGCATCAACAAGGCCTTCAGCTGGAACAAGGGCTTCAAGGAGTACTTTGCGGTCAAGGCACTGCCCAACCCTGTCATCCTGCAGATCCTCAAGGAAGAGGGCTGCGGCGTGGACTGCTCTTCCCTGACCGAGCTGATGCTCAGCGAGGCCTGCGGCTTTACCGGCCACGATATCATGTTCTCCTCCAACCAGACCCCCGTGGAGGATATGAAGAAGGCTTACGAGCTGGGCGCCTACATCAATCTAGACGATGCCACCATGGTGGAGTTTCTGGAGCGGGTGGCTGGTGTGCCGCAGGAGATCTTCTGCCGCTATAACCCCGGCGGGACCTTCCAGCTGGGCGAGAGCGAAGAGGGCTTTCAGGTCATGGACAAGCCCGGCGATGCCAAGTACGGCATGACCGAGCAGCAGATGATCGACAGCTACAAAAAGCTGATGCAGAAGGGCGCAAAGCAGTTCGGCATCCACGCGTTCCTTGCCTCCAACACCATCTCGGACGCCTACTACCCGGAGCTGGCTGCCATCCTGTTCCGGCTGGCTGTCCGGGTGCAGCAGGCTACCGGTGCGCATATCAGCTATATCAACCTGTCCGGCGGCGTGGGCATCCCTTACCGCCCGGAGCAGACCGAGAACGACATCATGGCCATCGGCGAGGGTGTGCGCCAGAAGTTTGAAGAGATCCTTGTGCCTGCCGGCATGGGGGATGTAGCCATCTTCAGCGAGATGGGCCGCTTTACTACCGGCCCCTACGGCGCGCTGGTGTCCACCGTCATCCACGAAAAGCACATCTATAAGGAGTACATCGGTCTGGACGCCTGCGCCGCAAACCTGATGCGCCCCGCCATGTACGGCGCTTACCACCACATCACCGTGCTGGGCAAGGAGAACGAGCCCTGCGACCACAAGTACGACGTGGTGGGCGGTCTGTGCGAGAACAACGACAAGTTTGCCGTTGACCGGATGCTGCCCAAGATCGACATCGGGGATATCCTTTACATCCACGATACCGGTGCCCACGGCTCTGCTATGGGCTACAACTACAACGGCAAGCTGCACTGCGCCGAGGTGCTGCTGTGCGAGGACGGCTCTCACCGGCTGATCCGCCGCGCCCAGACCCCCCGCGATTACTTTGCAACGCTGGACTTTTTGCCCTTTATGAAGCCCCTGTTTGAGGACTGATTCTGATAAAAACGAGGTATGACCCATGTTTTTTGGCTTTCAGCTTACCCTTGGCCTGATGATGGCCTTTTACGGTTTTTCGGTGATGAAAAATCCCCGCGTGTGGGGCGATCAGGGACGCAGGGCGGTCAAGGCCGAAAACTTTGAGGAATACTGCCGCCAGAACGGCCAGTTCTTTTTAAAGGCAGGCTGCGTTGTGGCGGTGATCGGTGCACTGGATGCTCTGGTCACGCTGGATGCCCTGCTGTACGCGCTGCTGTACATTTTTGGTCTGGCCTTTGCCTTCTACCCCCTTACCCGCTGGTGCAAGCAGAACGAGGGCTTCTTATGGCCGTGGCCCCACGTCCAGAGCGAGAAAAAGCGCATTAAAGAACTGCGCCGCGAACAGCAGGCACAGGAGAACGAGGAAAAAGGGGAGAAGTGATCCCCCGGATAAAGCATAGATCGCAAAAGAACAACTCCCGGTCACGCCGCTGACGTGACCGGGAGTTGTTTTGTTTACTGCTTGTGGATGAGCGCTTACTCGGCGTCCTTCGGGTCGGTCATCAGTTCCTTGATGCTGGGCACAACGCCGCCCAGATTCTGCAGCTCAGAGGGGATGATGATCTTGGTGGCCTTGCCGTTGGCGACCTTCGCCAGCGCTTCAAGGCTGCGGATAGCCAGCACCTTGTCGCTGGGCATGGCCTCGTTCAGCAGACGGATGGCATCGGCGTTGGCCTTCTGCACAGCCAGAATGGCCTGTGCTTCACCCTCGGCTTCCAGAATGCGCTGCTGCTTCACAGCATCGGCGCGCAGGATGGCGGCTTCCTTTTCGCCCTCGGCGGCGGTAATAGCGGCCTGTTTTTCACCGTCTGCCTTCAGGATGACGGCGCGCTTCTCGCGTTCAGCCTTCATCTGCTTCTCCATGGCTTCCTGAATCTCCCGCGGCGGGATGATGTTCTTCACCTCCACGCGGTTCACCTTGATGCCCCACTTGTCGGTGGCTTCGTCCAGGATGGCGGTGATCTTGCCGTTGATGACATCGCGGCTGGTCAGGGTATGATCCAGCTCCATCTCACCAATGATGTTGCGCAGGGTGGTGGCAGAAAGGCTCTCGATGGCGGCAATGGGCTGGTTGACACCGTAGGTGTACAGCTTTGCGTCCATGACCTGAAAGAACACCACGGTGTCGATCTGCATAGTCACGTTATCGCGGGTGATCACAGGCTGAGGGGGAAAGTCTGCAACTTGCTCCTTCAGGCTTACCTTTTTGGCAATGCGCTCAATAAAGGGGATCTTGACGTGCAGGCCGGCAGTCCATGTATCGGAGTAGCTGCCCAGCCGCTCAATGACATATACCTTGGACTGCGGTACGATGACGATGTTGGAAACAATGACCAGCACCAGAACAAAAACAAGCGCAAGGATGACAAAAAACAGAACCATAGTGCATCTCCTTTGTCAGGTGGTTGTGTGGGGGTTACGGCTTTCGGTCAGAACAGGCTCTACGATGAGCAGGGTGCTGTGGATCTCGGTAACGCGGCAAAGCGCACCGGGTGCAAGGGTATCGCCGGGGGTGGCGCAGCGGGCGTTCCAGTCCACGCCGTCCAGCCGCACCCGGCCGGGGAGCTCGGCGGTGACAGGGGAAAGCACAGTGGCCTCCCGTCCCAGATTGCGGTCGCCGTTGGTGGCGGTATGTTTGAGCCGCAGCTTTGCCGCCAGCGGGCGGAAGGCTGCAAGGCACAGGATGCTTACCACCAGAAAGACCACCGCCTGCACCCGGAACGACCCGGTGAACACGCAGCACAGCAATGCGGCGGCAGAGCCGATGGCAAACCAGATGGAGGTCATATTAAAGGTGCTGGCCTCCAGTGCCAGAAAGCCCACGGCTGCAGCCAGCCAGAGAATGGGGGAGATCTGCATGGTATGTTACCTCCTTATGTTGCTATTATACGGCATCCCCTTGGGGGAAGGTCAAGAGTTTTTTACTGGAACGTTGCACAGAAAACAAAATATAGACAAAAATGGAAAAGAAAGGATGAAAATGGGACAGCAAAACACCCAAAAGGTATTTCGCTGTCCTGAAAAATTGATTTACTGGATATCGTAGTAGCTGTGGTTGGGGTTGTGGCCGTTTTCTTCCACCACGATGGTAAAGCCCATGGGGTTCACCTCGGTGTGCTTGCCGGAAGCCAGCGGCTCTACGATGATGTGCTCAGAGCGGTTCACGATGATCTCCGCAGTCTCGGTCTTGCCGATGCGCTGGTAGTGCAGGATGCCGTCCTCAGCCCGCAGCACCCGCAGCTCACCGGTGCGGAAGGCTTCGCAGCTGTGGCGCAGCTGCGCCAGCTGTGCCAGCACTGGGCGCAGCCGCTCCTCGTGGCTGTCCCAGCAGAAGAAGGCGCGGTTGAAGGGGTCGCGGTAGCCCTGCATCCCGATCTCATCGCCGTAGTAAAGGCAGGGTACGCCGGGCAGGGTGTAGATGATGGCGTACGCCATGCGCAGGCGCAGCATCCCTTCCTCGTAGGCTTCGCCGGTCACGCTGCGGCCGCTCTGCCACTCCCGGCCGCGTCCGTTGGCGGGCTCGTCCGCGATCACAGTCAGGGCGCGCTCGGTGTCGTGAGTGGACAAAAAGTTCAGTGCCGTGTTGATGGCAGGGGCAGGGTAGTGCTCGCAGATGGAAAGGATCTCGTTGGCAGCCTGCTGGGCAGGTTTGCCCTTGACAAAATCCAGCACGGAGTTCTTGAAGGGGTAGTTCATCACGCTGTCCAGTCCCTTGCCCAGCAGGTAGGTGCGGCGGTGGTCAAAGCCGAACTTGGTGGTGGCGTCCTCCCACACCTCGCCCAGCAAAAACTTTTCCGGGCTTACCCGCTTGACGGCGGTGCGGATCTTCTCAATGAACTCGTCCGGCAGCTCGTCGGCCACATCCAGACGGAAACCGGCAGCGCCCCGGCGCAGCCATGTGTCGATGACGCCGCCCTCGCCGGTGATGAACTCCACAAAGGAGGGGGTCTCCTCATTGACCTCCGGCAGGGTCTCGAAGCCCCACCAGCTGCGGTAGCCGCCCTTGTACTTGGGGTCAAAGTCGTACCAGCTGCGGTAGGGGGAGTTGGGGTCGCGGTAAGCGCCGCCCTCGCCGTAGCGTCCCTCGCGGTTGAAATACCGGCTGTCGGAACCGGTGTGGCTGAACACACCGTCCAGCACGATGCCGATGCCGTACTTGGCGGCCTCGCGGCAGAGCACCTCAAACTCTTCGTTGGTGCCCAGCAGCGGGTCCACGTTCAGGTAGTCGGCGGTGTTGTAGCGGTGGTTGGAGTGCGCTTCAAAGATGGGGTTCAGGTACAGGTAATCCACGCCCATCTCTCGCAGATAGGGGAGCTTGATGCGGATGCCCTCCAGATCACCGCCGAAGTAATCCTCGTTCAGGTGACCGCCGGTCTCGTTGGGTTGCCAGAAGGGCTCGGCGTGCTTATCGGCCTGATACAGCCGGTCCGGGAAGGGCATGGGCTTGTTCTCAATGCCCTCACAGAACCGGTCCGGGAAGATCTGGTAGAACACCTTGCCTTTAATGCACTCCGGCGTCTGGAAATCCGGCTCGTAGACCGTGATCTGCCAGCTTTCGCCCTCCTGCCAGCTGACAACGCCGCAGTTGTCTGCCCCGCGCACGATGCGGCGGAAGTCAGTATACAGGTCAAAGTAATAGAAGTATAAGCCCGGGTCGCCCAGTACAACATCCACCGAAAAATGGTTCTGATGGGGGGTCTGGCCGTCAAATTTCATGCGATAGTGCACGGGCACATCGTATTTGCCCTCCTTTTGCAGCACAAGGTGCGGGTCCACATAGCCCAGTTCCTCGGGGATGCACAGGGTCAGGTGCACAGTCTGCCCGGCGCGCACGGCACCAAAGGGCTGCTTAAAGTAGGGGTCGTAGCTGTTGAACAGACAAGACAAAAAAGATCGTCCTTTCTCAAAAAAGCCCCGGCGGGCGAAATGCCACCGGGGCTTTGCGGTTTTACAGGGGAAAATTACTTACCCATGGGCACGGGGGAAGCGTACCAGATATCGCGGGCGTAGTCCAGCACGGCGCGGTCTGCGCTGAAGATGCCGCTGTTGGCAATGTTCTTCAGGCTCATGCGGGCCCAAGTCTCGCGGTCAGCATACAGCTTCTGCAGGTCGGCCTGTGCACGGCGGTAGTCCTTGAAGTCTGCCATGACCATGTACGGGTCGCTGCTGCGCAGGTTCTCGGTGACCTCGTGGAAGTTCTCACCGTTCCAGCCGCGCTCCAGTAAGTTCAGGGCGCTGTTGGCAACGTCGTCGCCCATGATAAAGGCGTTGGGGTGGTAGCCCACCTGCTTCAGGTTGTTCACCTCGGGGGTCAGCATACCAAAGATCAGCTCGTTCTCCTTACCGGCAGCATCGGCGATCTCCACGTTTGCACCGTCCAGAGTGCCCAGCGTGATGGCGCCGTTCAGCATGAACTTCATGTTGCCGGTACCGGAAGCCTCGGTGCCTGCCAGAGAGATCTGCTCAGAGACCTCGGCAGCGGGCATCAGGTGCTCGCTCAGGGAGACACAGTACTCTTCCAGATAGACCACGCGCAGCTTTTCGCGGACGGCGGGGTCGTTGTTGATCAGGTCGCCCAGCTTGCAGATCATGCGGATCATCTGCTTGGCCATGTAGTAGCCGGGAGCAGCCTTTGCGCCGAAGATGTAGGTCTTGGGGATGAAGTCGGCGTTGGGGTTCTCCTTCAGGTACAGGTACTGTGCAGCGATGTTCAGCGCATTCAGGTGCTGGCGCTTGTACTCGTGCATACGCTTGACCTGGCAGTCAAAGATGGAATTGGGGTCGATGACCTGACCGGTGCTCTTTGCCAGATAGCTTGCAAAATCCTTCTTGTTGGCCAGCTTGATCTCGTTCAGCTTCTTCAGCACGGTCTTGTCGTCGGCGTACTTGTTCAGCTTGGTCAGATCGGAAGCATCGTGCTTGTAGCCGTCGCCGATGGTCTCGTCCAGCAGCTTGCACAGACCGGGGTTAGAAGCCAGCAGCCAGCGGCGGTATGCAATGCCGTTGGTCACGTTCTTGAAGGCGTTGGGCTTGAACAGGTAGTAATCGTGGAAAACGCTTTCCTTGATGATCTCGCTGTGCAGCTTGGAAACGCCGTTGATGCTGTTGGCGGTGTAGGCACAGATATTGGCCATGCGCACCTGATTGTCGCCGATCAGTGCCATGTAGTCGATCTTGCCCTGATCGCCGGGAAAGGCCTTTGCCAGCTCCTCGCGGGCGCGGCGGTCCATCTCCACCACGATCTGGTAGATGCGGGGCAGGGTCATCTTGAAGATGTCCACGTTCCACTTCTCCAGAGCCTCGGCCATAACGGTGTGGTTGGTGTAGGAGAACACCTTCTGGCAGATGCTGAAGGCCTTGTCCCAGTCAAAGCCGCACTCATCCAGCAGGATGCGCATCATCTCGGGGATGGCCAGCGTGGGGTGGGTGTCGTTCAGCTGGATAGCGACCTTGTCGGGCAGGTTCTCCAGCGTAGCGTAGCTGGACAGGTGGTTCTGCACGATATCGCCGATAGAAGCAGCGGACAGGAAATACTGCTGGCGCAGGCGCAGGATCTTGCCCTCAACGTGGTTATCGTTGGGGTACAGCACCTTGGAGATGAGCTCGGCGTTGGCGTTCTTGCTCATAGCGGTGTTGTAGTTGCCCAGAGAGAAGCTGGACATATCAAAGTCCGGGGCCTTTGCCTGCCACAGACGCAGCTTTGCAACGCCCTTTCCGTCGTAGCCCTGCACATACATATCGGAGGGGATAGCCATGACGCTGTTGTAGTTGGTGTGCTGGATGTAGTGGAAGCCGTTGTCCCAGTTCTCGTGGATCTCGCCGTCAAAGCGGATCTCCACAGCCTGATCCGGGTGGCTCTTCAGCCACACCTGACCGCCGGGCAGCCAGTTGTCGGCGCGCTCCTGCTGCCAGCCGTCCACGATCTTCTGCTTGAAGATGCCGTACTCGTACAGGATGGAGTAGCCGGTGCCGCAGATATCGGTGGTGGCCATGCCGTCCAGATAGCAGGCTGCCAGACGGCCCAGACCGCCGTTGCCCAGACCTGCATCAGGCTCTTCCTCAAAAATGCTGTCCAGATTGATGTCGGCGTCAGCCAGTGCCTTCTTGGCAACCTCGTCCAGACCCAGATTGAACAGGCTCATCTTCAGGCTGCGGCCCATCAAAAACTCCATGCAGAGGTAGTAGACCTGCTTGGTGCCGGTGCCGATAGCCTTGGACTGGAACTTTTTGTGGTTCTCGCTCATCATCTGACGGCAGATCAGAGCCAGAGAACGGTAGATCTGCTGGTTGGAGGCAACATTCAGCTCCACACCGTACTCACTGGTGAGCTTGTCCTGAAGAATTTTGCCAAATTCTTTTGATGTCATAGTGTGCTCCTATCCGCATAAGCGTTTGCTTTGCTAAAATAATTGAGTAGATAATAGCAGCAGAAACGTTCCCTCTTTCGCCCGGCTGCCAACATAACAACGTTATTATAATATGAACGATTTATAAATGCAAGGAAACAGGCGCTTTTTTTCCGTAACTGCTATTTTTTCAGGCCACTTTCTGACAAATATGCCGAAATTTCAAAAATTACACTTTTTCTTGCGGCGTATTTATATTATAATAGAGGGTAGAACTGAACCGCGAAACGTTTTTCGGGGAGTAATTCCGGCAGTAATGGGGCGGGAAACTCCATCGAAACGTTTTCGAAAGCCGAAACGTTACCGGGAACGGTGCCAAGTCCCGGTAAAATGCAGAACAAACGGCCTTGCGCCGTACAGATACAGGATAAAAAGGGGAAAACACCATGGTAAACAAGGTAAGGGTCAACATCGCGGGCACACCGTATGCCATCGCCACCACAGATTCGGAAAAGTACATCCTCGGTCTTGCCAAAAAGCTGGACGAGGACATCACAAAGCTGCTGGACACCAATGATAACCTCTCGGTGACCAAGGCGGCGGTGTTCTGCGCGATGGATTATCTGGACGAATACCGCAAGAGCACCGGCAGTGCCGAGAATATGCGCAGCCAGATCCAGGACTACATTGCAGATGCAGCCCGGGCAAAGCTGGCCGAGGACAAGGCATTGGCCGAGAATGCCGTGCTGCGCCGGGAAGCTGCCGCCCTGCGGGAGCAGCTTGCCAAGGAGCGCCAGCGCGAGACCCGCCGGGAAGAACGCGCCGCCCGCGCTGCGGCAGAGACGGCACAGGAGCAGTCCGCAGCCCCGGAAACCCCGGCGGCAGACAGCGCGCAGGCAGACGCAGTCAACTGAATGTACCTTATATAAATAGAAGTCAGAAGGAGAACTATGGCAAGGATCGAGATCTTAGCCCCGGTGGGCAGTGAAGAAATGCTCCGCGCGGCGGTGTTCAGCGGCGCGGACGCAGTATATCTGGGCTTTTCGGGTTTCAACGCCCGCACGGGTGCCGGCAACTTTGATGCAGACAGCCTGCAGGAGGCGGTGCGCTTCTGCCACGCCCGGGGCGTGGCGGTGCACGTTGCGCTGAATACGACCGTGTATGGCACTGAGCTGTCTGCGCTGGAGCAGGCTATCCGGGCGGTGGCGGCCAGCGGCGCAGATGCGGTCATCTGCCAGGATCTGGCAGTGGCTACCTTAATTGGTAAGATCGCCCCGCAGCTGCCCCGGCACGGTTCCACTCAGATGAGCGTCCACACCCTGCAGGGCGCACTGGAACTGAAGGAGCTGGGCTTTACCCGGGTGGTACTGGCGCGTGAGCTGAGCCTGCCCGAGGTGGAGCATATCACAAAGCACTGCGGCATCGAGACTGAGTGCTTCATCCACGGTGCGCTGTGCATGAGCGTGAGCGGCCAGTGCTATATGTCCGCCTTTCTGGGCGGACGCAGCGGCAACCGGGGCTCTTGTGCGGGACCCTGCCGTCTGCCCTTTGAAGCCAACGCCCTGCCGGAGGGCAAGCCCGGGCGGCTGCATCACCTTTCCCTCAAGGATAACTCTGCCATCGACAAGCTGGACAAGCTGCAGGCGCTTGGCGTAGCATCGGCAAAAATCGAGGGCCGTCTGCGCACGCCGGAGTATGTGGCGGCGGCGGTCAGCGCCTGTCTGGCGGGCCGCGAGGGCCGCGCCTACGACCGCGACCTGCTGAAGAACGCTTTCAGCCGCTCTGGCTTCACCTCCGGGTATCTGGACGGAAAAATCGACGGCACGATGTTCGGTGTGCGCAGCGAAGCCGACGCCGAGCTGACCAAAAAGACCCTGCCCATGCTGCGCGAGCTTTACCGCCGCGAGCGCTCCCGCGTGCCGGTGCAGATGAAGCTGGAGATCGAAGAGGGCGGCGAAAAGCTGACCGTTACCGATGCCGATGGCAACAAGGCCTTTGCCTATGGGGATGCCGAGCCGCAGCCTGCCCGCACCGACCCCACCGAGAGCCTGAACCGCAGCTTGGCAAAGACCGGCGGCACGCCCTTTACGGCAGAGAAGATCACCGTGGAAATGGACGGCGGGCCGTGGTTCATCCCCGGCAGCGCCGTAAACGAGCTGCGCCGGGAAGCACTGGATGCCCTGCTCAAAAAACGGGAGGTGCTGCGCCCGTGGCCTACCACCGAGGAACACGTTGCCGCCCTGCCGCAGCGTACCCTGCCGCCTCGCCGCACTCTGCGCGCCCGGTTCGAGCGCTGGGAACAGGTGCCGGAGCGGGCACTTGACGGGGTGGAATACCTCATCCTGCCCATTGCGCAGGCCGACCGTGTGCCCCGGGAGTGGCGGGCTAAGACCATTCTGGAGCTGCCCCGGGTCATGTTCGGTGCGCTGGAACAGGACACCGCCCGCCGCATCGCAGCCACGCAGGATGCGGGCTTTGCCGGGTACGAGATCAGCAACATCGCCCATCTGCGGCTGTGCCGTGGGCTGCCCATGACCGGCGGCTTCGGACTGAACATCACCAACAATGCGGCGGCGCAGTTCTATGCAGAGCAGGGGCTTTCCAGCCTGCTTATTCTGCCGGAGGTGAAAGATAGCGATATTGCGTCCATTGCACCCGCCCGGAACGGGAAGCCTGTGCCCACCGGCGTGATGATCTACGGTCATATGCCGCTGATGCTTACCCGTGCCTGCCCGCTGCAGAACATCCACGACTGCGCCCACTGCGACAAGACCGGTGTACTGACCGACCGCAAGGCCAAAAAGTTCCCGGTGCGGTGCGGCCTTGGGGTGCGCACCATCTATAACCCGGTGCCCATCTACATGGGCGATAAGCCCGGCGCACTGGCGGTGGACTACGGCGTGGCCTACTTTACGCTGGAATCCCGCGAGGAAGCGGCGCAGATCTTGGACAGCATCCGCACCCACGCCCCCTTTGAGGGCGAGTTTACCCGCGGCTTATATTTTAAAGGAACGAATTGACGAAAACAGAAAAACGAAACGAGGTTATACGATGGAACCCATCACTGTAAAATATAAGGTACTGGATGCCCGGGCAAAGGTGCCCGCCTATGCCACCCCCGGCGCAGCTGCTGCCGACCTGTGCGCTGTGCTGGACGCACCGCTGACCGTTGCCCCCATGCAGCGGGTGCTGGTGCCCACCGGTCTTGCCATCGAGCTGCCAGGTGCGCACAGCGTAGCGCTGGTGTACGCCCGCAGCGGCCTGTCCATCAAGCACGGCCTGTGCATGGCCAACGGCGTGGGTGTGGTGGACAGCGACTATCGCGGCGAGCTGAAGGTGCCCATGGTCAATCTGGGTGCCGAGACTTATACCATTCAGCCCGGCGAGCGGGTGGCGCAGCTGTGCATCGCTCCGGTATACACCGCCGCCTTTGTGCCCGCCGAGGAGCTGGGCGATACCCAGCGCGGCGTGGGCGGCTTTGGCTCTACCGGCCGCTAAAGAAGGGAACACGGAGAAAATGAAGGAAAATAACCTGATCTTAGCTTCCGGCAGCCCCCGCAGACGGGAACTGCTCTCCCTATATACCACCGACTTTACCGTCTGCGTCAGCGATTTTGACGAGAGCGCCGTCACAGCACCCACCCCGGCGCAGCTGGTGGAGCAGCTGGCCATCGGCAAGTGCCTTGCGGTGGCAAAGCAACACCCGGATGCCGTTGTCATCGGCTGCGACACGGTGGTGGATGTGGATGGCACCGTGTTCGGCAAGCCCCGCGATGCAGAGGACGCCAAGCGGATGCTGCGTGCCCTCTCCGGCAAGACCCATCAGGTACACACCGGTGTGTGCATTGCAAAAGGGGACAGGGCAGAGCATTTTGTGGACAGCTGCAAGGTGACCTTTTTTCCACTGGGGGAGGAGGAGATCGCGTTCTACACCGCCACCCCGGAGCCTTACGATAAGGCCGGTGCCTATGCCATTCAGGGGCGCGCAGCCCTGTGGCTGGACCGCATTGAGGGCGACTACTACACCATTATGGGGCTGCCGGTCAGCCGCACCGTACAGCTGCTGGCGCATTTTTTGTGAGAAAAATGGAAAAATGATAGAAAACTTGCCGAAACGCTTGAGAAATGAAGCACTTGCGGCTATAATAGAACCGTGTTATTCTGCGCAGGAGGGTCTGTTTGCAGCAGACTGTCCGGCATTCTGGGATAGATTTAAGGAACGATCGTAAGGAGATTTGGAACAATGAGTTTTCTGTCAAAGGACGTTGGCATTGATCTGGGTACTGCCAATACTCTGGTCTACATGAAGGGCAAGGGCATCATCATGCGCGAGCCCTCGGTCGTGGCGGTGGACACCAAGACCGACGAGGTGCGCTGCGTGGGCGGCGAGGCAAAGGCTGTCATCGGCCGTACCCCCGGCAGCATCGTGGCGGTGCGTCCCCTGAAGGACGGCGTCATCGCTGATTTCGACATCACCGCAAATATGCTGGAGAACTTCCTCAAAAAGGCCTGCGGCAACAGTATGTTCTCCCGTCCCCGGGTGGTCATCTGCATTCCCTCCGGCGTTACCGAGGTGGAGCGCCGCGCTGTGCGCGAAGCTACCCTGAAGGCCGGTGCCCGTCAGGTGTCTGTGATTGAGGAGCCCATGGCTGCTGCCATCGGTGCAGGCCTGCCCATCAGCGAGCCCACCGGCAGCATGATCGTGGATATCGGCGGCGGCACGGCAGAGATCGCCGTCATCTCTCTGGGCGGCATCGTGGCCTCCCGCAGCGTACGCATGGCCGGTGATATGTTCGATCAGGCCATCATCGCCTTCATCAAGCGCAAGTACAACCTGCTCATCGGTGAGCGCACTGCCGAGCAGATCAAGATCGAGATCGGCTCTGCCTATGTGCTGGACCCGGAGCTGACCATGGAGATCAAGGGCCGCAACCTTGTGGACGGCCTGCCCAAGAACATCGTGGTGCACTCTGAGGATGTGCGCGGCGCTCTGCTGGAGTGTCTGGTCAAGATCACCACTGCCATCAAGGAGACGCTGGAGCGCACCCCGCCGGAGCTGAGTGCGGATATCATCGACCGCGGCATTACCCTGACCGGCGGCGGCGCTCTGCTGCGCGGTCTGGATCAGCTGATCCAGAGCGAGACCGGTATTGATGTGCATATTGCGGAGGATCCGCTGGACTGCGTGGCCAAGGGTGCCGGTGCGGTGCTGGATCATGTGGACGTGCTGCATGATGTGCTGGACACCGATGGAGGACATATGTAAGAGCGGCTCTCTGGGGAGAGTGCTGCTCAGAATGCGGAAAAGTTTCAGACACAGCAGCTGTGCGTTTTTTCCGCTGCAAACACTGCATCTTGCGCGGATGGCACGGCTGTCCGCGCTTTTTTCATGCAAGGGCCTGCGGTAGGGCGCGGGCATCCCGACAGGAGGGAAGGACCCTTTGAAAGATTTTTTTGATACCTGGAAATTCAAGATCCTTGTGGCCGTGGCGGTATTTCTGGTGGGCATCATGGCCTACGCCGGTGCCAACGGACGACTGACCGCTGCCCCGCAGGAGCTGCTGGGCGTGATCCTGACCCCTTTCCAGAAGGCGGCAGCTGTGGTCAGCGGCGGCGTAGGTACGGTGTGGGAAAAATACACCAGCATCGACAAAGTCATGGAGCAGAACGAGCAGCTGGAAACGGAAAACGCCGAGCTGCGCCAGCAGATGGTGGACTACGACCGTATCAAGGCCGAGAACGAAGCCTACAAGGCGCTGGCCAATATTCAGAAAAAGAACAGCAACGCCACCTATGTGTCCGGCTTTGTCATCGGACGCGACCCGCTGGACGAGTTCGGCGGTTTCACGCTGGACAAGGGCACCGCAGACGGTGTAGCGGTGAACAATGCCGTCATCAGCGACCGCGGCTATCTGCTGGGCATGGTGGTGGAAGCTGACCCGACCAACTGCAAGGTGATGACCATCCTGCACCCCAGCTTCAATGCGGCGGGCGTGGTCTCCCGCACCCGGGAAAACGGCATCCTGAACGGCAACACCACCTATGCGCCGGACGGCCTGTGCACCTTGACCAATCTGGAGCGCAGCACCGAGACCCGTGCAGGCAATCAGGTCATCACAACCGGTCTGGGCGGGGTGTTCCCGCCGGATCTTCTGGTGGGTACGGTGCAGGATGTGGTGCCGGAAGCTAGCGGCAAATCCTCTATTGCGGTGGTGCGCCCCGGTGCCGACCCCCGCACCGCCAAGCACGTTTTTATCATTACTGCGTACTAAGGAGGGCACACTGCTATGGAATCTCGCCGCAAGCGCAGCCGCAGCCAGCTGCTGAAGTGGGGCTGCTATGTGCTGGCGCTGTTTGTGTGCGCCGCGTTGCAGACCACGCCCGGGCTTTTTCAGCTGGGGCAGGCAAAGCCGCTGCTGGTGCTGCCGCTGTGTTTGGCGGTGGCAGTATTTGAAGGGGAGTTTGCCGGGGCGCTGCTGGGCACGGTGGGCGGCCTTTTGTGGGACTACGCCGCCGGGCGCACGGTGGGTATGCTGGCGCTGGAACTGCTGCTGCTCTGCTTTGGGGTATCGGTGCTGGTGCAGCTGTATCTGCAGGTGAACCCCGGCAACTTTGCCGCCGTAAATACTATGACGGCGCTGCTGGTGCTCTCGCTGGACTGGCTGTTTTTCTATTATATGCCGGGCTATGCCGGCGCTGCGCTGCGGTACATTGCCTTTGTACTGCCCAGTGCAGTGCTGACCCTCCCGGCGGCGCTGCTGGCCTTCTGGCTGGTGCAGCGTATCCATGACGGGTTCAGGATCGACAACGGTGTGGTCTAACCCGTAAAAGGAGAACCAGATGAACGAAAATGAACGCAAGGTCGTGGTGCAGCGGATGCTGCTGCTCATCGCAGTGGCCTGCATCATCATGGGGCTGTACACCTTCCGGCTGATCTTTCTGCAGCTGGTCAACGGGGATAGCTTCAAGGCAAAAGCCACCAACACCACGGATTATAAGTTCACGGTCACCGCCGCGCGCGGCAATATCGTGGACAGCACCGGCAAGCGCATCGCCACCACCAGCACCGGCTATAATGTGGTGCTGAACAAGCTGCAGATGGGGGATCAGGATCTGGACACCATGCTGCAGCAGATCGTGGAACTTTTGCGCAAGAACGATGAAAAATGGCTGGACACCCTGCTCATCAGCGAGCCGGATGCCGCCGGCAACTATACCTTTACGGACAGCGCCGACAGCACCAGCGACCAGAAAACGCTGGCTGACATGAAGGAGACGCTGGGCTTGCAGCAGTACGCCACCGCCAACGATGTGATGGAGATGCTGGTGGAGAAAAACCATCTGGAAAGCTTCTCCCTGCCGTGGCAGCGGGTGCTGGCGGGCATCCATTACGAGATGGACCGGCAGGCCTTTTCCAACGTGAACAACTTTGTCATGGCGGAAAACGTCAGTCAGGTGACGGTGGCCACCATCAAGGAGCACTCTCTCACGCTGCCGGGCGTGGAGATCGTGGAGACCAGCACCCGCAGCTATGAGCAGGGAGATATCCTCCCCGCCGTGCTGGGGCGTGTGGGCAAGATCACCGCCGAAAAGTGGAAGGTGACCGACGAAAACGGTCAGGTGACCTATCCGCTCAAGGAAAAAGGCTATAACATGAACGATGTGATCGGCATCTCCGGCCTTGAGTCCGTGTACGAGGACGAGCTGCGCGGCAAGGACGGCGTGGAGACCATCACCCGCAATTCGGACGGCGTGATCGTGGACACCAAGATCACCACTGTGCCGGAGCCGGGGCATACCGTGCAGTTGACCATCAACAGCGACTTTCAACGGGCGGTGGACAAGGCCCTTGCCAACAATATCGACATGATCAACCGGGTGTACAACACCGGCGATATGAAAGCTGCCGCCTGCGCTGCGGTGGTGCTGGACGTAAAGGACGGCAGCGTGCTGGCGGCTGCAAACTACCCCAGCTTTGACCAGAATCTGTACGCCACCAACTATTCCGAGTACAGCGCCGACCCCAGCCTGCCCCTGTTCAACCGGGCGCTGCAGGGCCTGTACACCCCCGGCTCCACCTTTAAGCCTGCGGTGGCGGTGGCAGCGCTGGACAGCGGCCTGATCAACCAGTACTCCACCGTCAACTGCACCGGCGTGTACACCTATTATAAGGACTACCACCCCCGCTGCACCCGCCACGGCCACAGCGGCAACATTGACGTGGTCACTGCCATCAAGTGGAGCTGCAACATCTTCTTCTACGACGTGGGTCGCCGCCTGACCAGTGACGTCTACGATGCCTACGCCTACAAGCTGGGTCTTGGGCAGCGCACCGGCGTGGAGGTAAACGAGGCCGTGGGACGGCTGACCAAAAAGACAGACAAAAACTACATCTCATCGCTGGATATTCAGGCCGCCATCGGGCAGGGCAACACGGTAGTAAGCCCCATCCAGCTGGCTACCTACGCCGCCACGCTGGCCAACAACGGCGTGCGCTACCGCACCCATTTTGTCAAGGCTATTCTGGATACCAACACCGGTGAGGTGCTCAGCGAGACCCAGCCGGAGGTGATGGATGTCATCGAGGGCAACGGCAACACCTTTGCGCTGGTGCGGCAGGGCATGACACTGGTGCCCAGCACCATCAGCGGCAAGATCTCCAGCTATCCCATTGCCATCGCCTGCAAGACCGGTACCCCCCAGCGCAGCGAGACCTACGCTTCGGGCAAGCACTACCTGAACGCCATGATGATCGCCTATCTCCCGGCAGACGACCCGGAGATCGCCATCGGCATTACGGTGGAGTACGGCGGCTACGGTGCCCGTACCGGTGATCTGGTGGTGGATATCGCCAACGCCTATTTTGCCATGAAGGACGGCACGCTGGAGGTGGACCCCTATGTAGACCCGCGCACCGTGGTGCAGGAGGACGCCGCAGCGGCAGATACCGCCGCCCAGACCGCCCCGGATGCTGCGAATGATGCACAGACCGATGCAGCAGCCGCAGAGCCGCAGCAGACAGCTGCTCCCGCAGCGGCAGCGGAGGAAGAAAACAACGATGCAATGCTTGCGCAGTAAAGCGCAGCTGCGTGCAAAGTGCTGAACTTGAACGAAAATTTGAATATTGTGTCCAAAAACCTGTTGTAAATGAGTTGCGTTTGTGATATCATGTATAACAAAGGAAATTTATCAAGCGTTTTATATACAAATGTTTCAATAGAGGAGAGATCTACAGATGACGATTGCCCTGATCGCGCATGACTCCAAAAAGGAGCTGATGGTTCAGTTCTGCACGGCGTACTGCCGTATTCTGAGCCAGCATAAATTGGTGGCGACCGGCACTACCGGCAAACTGATTTCCGAGGCCACCGGCCTGCAGGTACAGCGTTTTCTGGCCGGTGTGCAGGGCGGCGACCAGCAGATCGCGTCCCGCATTGCCTGCAACGAGATCGACCTGCTGCTGTTCTTCCGCGACCCCATCAATGCCAAGCCCAGCGAGCCGAATGAGATGACCCTGCTGCGCCTGTGCGATGTGCACAACATCCCCATGGCCACCAACATCGCCACCGCCGAGGTGCTGATCCACGGCTTGGAGCGCGGAGATCTGGACTGGCGCGATATCGTGCACCCGCAGAACTAAAGTATGCAAAAAAGAAGCGCTGCATCGTATAGATGCGGCGCTTCTTTTTTGTGTGGAAAGCGGTTGGATCAAACCGTTCCGTTCACCTTAAAATCCTGTGCCATCTCCTGCACATCGGCGGCGGTAAACTCGCCCAAGGGCAGCAGCAGACGGGCAAGGGTGTCCTGCGGCAGCGCTGCCAGTGCGGCACTCTCGTCCAGTGCAGCGTCCACAGCGGGGCAGACGGCGTGCACGCCGTTGCTGCCCAGCTCCACCCGGGCGTGGTGGCCGGTGGCAATATACTGGATGCCCAGCTTGTCGGCAGCGGTCAGCAGGGCGGCAAACCGGGCGTCGTTGCCGCTGCCCAGTACCTCGGCGGGCTGGTCGGCCAGTGCTTCTGCCTTCAGCACGATGCACTCGATGCCAAGAGCCTCGGCAGCCTGCCGTGCGGCTGCTGCCCAAGCGCTCTGGTCAGCGGCCAGCTGCACCACAGCCCCGGCCACGCCAAAGCCCTGCTGCTGCAAAATGCGCACCGCAACGCCGCAATCCACGGAGCCGTCCATGCTGACAAGCACTTTGTCCTGTGTTTCGTAGGTGTCGAACCCGTTGCCGGGCAAAAATGCGTCGCTCATGTTCCTTGCCTCCCGCCATGTGCTTTGCTTTGTGCTACGGCCAGCTGGTCGCAGCGTTCGTTTTCCGGGTGGCCTGCGTGGCCTTTTACCCAGACGTAGGTGATCTTGTGCCGTGCTTCCTGCTCCAGCGCCTGTGCCCATAAGTCCGGGTTCAGGGCAGGGGAGCCGTCGGCTTTTTTCCAGCCCCGGCGCTTCCAGCCCTTGGCCCAGCCCTTTTCCAGCCCGTTGATGACGTACTGGCTGTCAGAGCACAGCCGCACCTCACAGGGCTCCTTGAGCTGGCGCAGCGCCTCGATAAAGGCCGTCAGCTCCATGCGGTTGTTGGTGGTGCTGGCGTCGCCGCCGCTCAGTTCCTTTTCGTACACTTTGCCGTCAAAGCGGTAGCGCAGCACCGCACCCCAGCCGCCCGGGCCGGGGTTGCCGCTGCAAGCGCCGTCTGTGTACACCTCTACCTGTTTCATGGGGTTCTCCTTATAGAATAGAATACCTTTATTTAGCGCTATTTTGCCCGGGATGTCAAGAGCTAATGTATACGCCGGCCCAGTTTTGCCAAACCTTGGAATTGACAAAACCGGTGCGAGATACTATACTTAGCGTAACAAAATGCGTATAGGGGTGCACCAAAGGTGTGCGCCCGGCTGTTCCGGCAGAAACGCCACGGTCGCATCGAACAGATGGACTTACCTGGCCAAGAACCTCTTGCGGAACCAACAGCGCTGCCGCAAAAAGCACGCTGAACGATAAATTCTATACGATGCATCAACCGGAAGCCGATGCAGTTTCAGGTGCTTCCCCTGTGCAAGGTGCGGCTGCTCTCCCCGGTGGGGGCGCGGCCTGACCTGCAATTGAATCTGGAGGTAAAGAATGGCTCAAACAAAAGAAAATAACCCCGCACCCCGTGCAAAAGCCCCGGCAGCGCCCAAGGCGGCTGCCGCAAACGGCACTGTTCCCGCAGGAGAAAAGCACACCCGTCCCACTACCCGCCGCCCCTACTATAACCGCCGCCCGCGCCGTGCGCAGCAGCCCAAGGAGGCAGCGACTCCCATCCATATCTACCCGCTGGGCGGTCTGGGCGAGGTCGGCAAGAACATGACCGTCTACGAGTGCAACGGCGATATGATCATCGTGGACTGCGGTCTGGTGTTCCCGGACAGCGAGATGTTCGGCGTGGACATGGTCATCCCGGACTTCACCTTTGTGGTGCAGAACAAGGATAAGATCAAGGGTCTGCTCATCACCCACGGCCACGAGGACCACATTGGCAGCATTCCCTATCTGCTGCAAAAGTTCAGCTTGCCGGTGTACGGCACCCGCCTGACCTGCGGCCTGATCAAAAACAAGCTGGAGGAGTTCGGCCTTGCCGGTAAGACCAAGTTTGTGGAGATCGTGCCCCGGCAGAAGATCAAACTGGGCTGCTTTACCGTGGAGCCCATCCATGTCAACCACTCCATCCCGGATGCCGTGGCCTTTGCCATCGACAGCCCCGCCGGTACCATCATCCAGACCGGCGACTTTAAAATCGACTACACCCCGCTGGCCTGCGGCGTGACCGACCTGTCCACCCTGTCCGAGTACGGGCAGCGCGGTGTGCTGGCCTTGCTGAGCGACTCCACCAACGCGGAGCGCCCGGGCTTTACCGCCACCGAGCAGAAGGTGGCTGCCGGTGTGCGCAGCCTGTTTGCCCGCGCCCGCAATAAGCGCATCATCATTGCGACCTTTGCCTCCAACATCTACCGCGTGCAGCAGATCATTGATCTGGCCGTGGAGGATGGCCGCAAGGTGGCCTTCAGCGGCCGCAGCATGGTCAACAACACCGCCATGGCGCAGGAGCTGGGCTATATGCACATCCCGGAGGGGACTCTGATCAGCGTGGACGAGCTGAACCAGTACCCGCCGGAGCAGGTGGTGCTGGTGACCACCGGCAGTCAGGGCGAGCCCCTGAGTGCGCTGAGCCGTATGGCCTCCTGCAGCCACCGTCAGGTGCGTGTGGGCCCCGGCGACTTCATCATCATCTCCGCCAACCCCATCCCCGGCAACGAAAAGAGCGTGACCAAGATCGTCAACGGTCTGCTGCTGCTGGGCGCAGAGGTCATCT
>ERZ1026870.11-NODE-11-length-95619-cov-152.535181_pt1 | contig 95619 bp, 78 predicted proteins | sample MGYA00380165_ERZ1026870 | MGnify/ENA primary metagenome ERZ1026870 (study PRJEB33269, sample SAMEA4719801) | human gut metagenome | biome: human-associated habitat; feature: organic feature; material: feces | place: Cameroon | collected 2013-10 ...
TGCCTATATTACAATCGAATTTTCATTTTCCTAACCCTTAGCAGAATATTTTTTATAACTACAAGTTGTCGTTTTCATCGTCTATAGACGATAAAATGTAATACAGGAATTACTTGAATGCGCCGGCATCTGAATCATAGTTGTTGATGTTCTTCCGGATGTTCTTCTTCTTTCCGGAGAAGAAGTTGTAGCTGACACCCAGCATCAGCATGCGGCGATTATCCTTGATGATGTGCTGTTCCGTCTGGTTCATAATCGGATTGTCGAACGACCGGCTCTCGTACTTGGCAGGAGCAAACATCCACATGCCATAGAGCGAGAAACGCCAGGCTCCCTTCTGATAAAAAGCAGAGAATTCACTCTTAGGCTCATCCGCCTTGCGATAGTCCAAGACAGCCATCTTCGAAGGAATATTTCCCTGGTAAGATGCTCCCCAGTTTCCCTTCCGGAAGTTGATGCCATATTTGAAAGGACTCCACCAGTAGCAATGGCGACCATAGGAATTGCTGATTACCTCCCGTTCAAAACCTCCACCCACCATCAGTTTCAAAACCTCGTTCTTGAACGGCTTGAACTGAAGATAATAGCCTGTGCCATAACGCCAATAGAAACTGCCGTTTTCATAGGTAGAAACTATGCTGCGCCTGTCGTTCACCGTGGTCCAATAATAATAAGGTGTAATTACCTTGTCATTATAGATTCCATAAAGTGCTACTTGCAGGTAGAGCATCGCATCATTATAGGTGTATCTGAATATCGGTCCCCATTCCATCGTAGCCTTTACATTCGGGTTGCCCTGCTTCATCAGTCCGGGGATGACAATCGTCATGTTCTCGCTCAATGTTGAGATGGCGGGGTAATTGGTGCCGCTGGACGATAGCAGCTGCAACGAACCGTTCTTCAGCTTATAAGATAAATACAGCAACGGATGAATATAGTTGTTGTTATAGGTGAGATCCTGATAGCTCTGGGTTCTCCACGTGCTCTTTACGCCTATACGATAGGTAAACTTGCCGATATGGTTCTGGTATTGGGCATAAACCGTATTGATCTTGATGCATGAAGAATACTTGGATGGCTCATAGCCGGAAAGGATATTGCGCACATTATAGTCGCTCCACTTATTCCAGGTATAAACTCCTGCCGATAGCTCTCCCTGCTCCCATTCTTTGGTATAATCTGCTTCTCCTATCAGGGAATAGATGTGGCTCCTGGAGTGCATGTCGTCATCGGTCAAGATGCTATCCTTGTCGGAAGTCCATTGCCGGTTGAGCATTTGCTGCCTGGTGTTGAAGTAAGAGCCGAGCACGTCCACATCGAGTGTCTGCTTATGGGCAAACTGCTTGCTGAGATAGAGATCTACTGCTGGTTTCACGTAATCTACAATATCCTTCGTGTTTCCGAAACCATCCTTCCAAGCCTCGTTTCCTTGCGTTGCAACCTCGCTTTTTCCCCGTTTGAACTTATGTGACAATTCTGGCGAAAAGGTGACCTGGAAGGTTACGTCATCTGGCTTGCTGTAAGCATACTTCAGGTTGAACTTGTTGTCGGTATAGCCAAAACGCTTGTGCAGATGGTAATCATAGACAGCCTGCTGGTCGTCAAGCGTAAAGGAATACTGGTTGTCTTCTATCCAGTCACGATAGTTTCTCACGTTGATGCTGTAATCGAAGGAAAACTGATGATTGCCCTTGTTGTACTTGAAATACACATTGTCATCGCTAAACCCTGTGGTCAAGGCACTAGACACGTCAAAACCGGTAGTATAACCCGTATCAAGCGGCTTGGTAATGATGTTCATCAAGATGCCCACATCGCCGTATCTGATAGGAGGATCTTCGTAGTATTCCACCTTCTTTATTTTGTTGGCGGCAATAGCCTTCAGGTCGTTCTCACTCGTCATCGGCACGTTGTTGATGAGAATCTTGATGGATTTGCCGGTCATGCTGGATGTCTTGCCGGTCATCGGATCGGTATAGATTCCCGGGAGTGTTCCCAGGAGATCCTGTGAATGGCGTGAGTTCCTAATCTGTTCGTCAGAGAATGTATAAGAGGCATGGTCGCCGTGGTCGATACGCAGTTTGCCCTTTACTTCCACCTTGCCCAGTTGATAGGCATTCGCCTGCATCTTCACATTTCCGATACGGGCAATAGGTACCAGCTTGCAAATGGTCTTATAGCCTACAAAAGAAACCTTCATGAGGACCTGCTTCTGCTGGCTGGGGATGACGAAATCGCCATTGGCGTTGCTCACGCCTCCACAGAGAAAGGAGGAATCCTTCGGGTTGAGCAGCTGGATATTGGCGAATTCTACAGGAAGATTGTGATTGTCTATCAGTCTGCCTATCAGCTTGCGCTCGCTCTTGCGTATGCATTCTACCGTGATGAGGCTGTCGCCCACGGTCATCTGCATCGGATAGAAACCGATTACCTTGCGGATGGCATCGGGAATATTGGCTGTCTTCACGTTCTGGGTAACTGTGAAATCCTCCAGTTCGTTGTAGATGAAACTGATTTTGTAGCGCTTGGAAGCCTTGTCGAGGTCGATGAGGACGTCCGACATGCTGCGGTCGTGATAGTTGCGCTGGATGTGCTGTGCGCTCATCGCCAGGGCGAACGTGCACAGCAGGAATATGATGGCTGAAAATCTTCTCATAATGATACTTTTTAACTTTGAACTTTGAGCTTTGAACATTGAACTTTATGATTACTTTGAGAGTCGATAATATTATGCTTACTTTTGATAAGCTTGTTATTTTACAATCAGCTCGTTTTGTTGCAATTCGATGTTTACATTCTCGAATTGGTTCAGTTCTTTTACGATGTTCTCGATGCTCGAATGACTGTTCCATTCGTAATAGAGGCGGAGGGTCTTGTCCTCGTTATTCTCAAACTTCACTTGTAAATCATAATAAGAAGCAATCTCTGAAATCATCTGCTCGAAAGCCACATTCTCGAAAGTCTTGTGAATGGCTGGCTTTTCTGGTTTCGGATGAGTCAGGGAATCCTTTGCTGCTACCTGCTTTGCGGAATCTGATTTTATGACTTCCGGATGAGTATCTGCGGTTACCTGGGTTGGTTCCTGGCTGCGCTTGATGTAAGTATGGATTGCGGCAAAGGCAATACCCGAAATCAAGACAAAGCCGGCGATGGATGCTGCCAGTTTACGCCAGGAAGTTATAGGATGAGTTGCTTTTTCCTGAAGTTGATGCTCCTGGCTGAATTTCTCCCATTCCTCATCTACATTAATAATAGGAGAGGGGCTTTCAAGTGCAGAATCCACTTCCACCATCGTCTGATAGAGTTTTCGGCATTCCTCATCCTGCAATATTTCACGAATCTCCTCATCAGAATACTTCTCCTGATGGTCGATGATATCCAGTATTTTTTCAAACTTGTCCATAATAAATCTGCTAAGGGTTAAACTTTTGCTTTAATTTTCTGATGCCTTGCGCCAGATGCTTATAAACTGCCACTTCGCTGATGCCCAATTCCGTAGCAATCTCCCGATATTTCAGTTTCTGCCGAAAGCGGAGATCGAGTACCTTGCGGGTTTGTGGCGTGAGCTCAGCATTCATATAAGCCAGAATTGCCTCGTACTTTTCGGTCTCCCTGTCTATTTCGGCAATCGTCGCTTCCAGGGGAGCTATCGAAGGCGAAGTATCGGCTTTCAGGAGATGATGAACCCGGTCTTTCATCTTCTGTCGGCTCAACAGGTTGAGGCATTTATGGCGCACACACACCAGAAGGTAGCTCCCGGCGTTGGCGGAAGGCAGGGGCGAATCGCTGGCTATTGTCTCGTTATCAAGACCCAGTTGAGTCTTTCCGTCGAGCACATCGGCAAAGACTTCGCTCACCACATCCTTGCTGGCTGCATCATCCTTCAGAAGTACCCTGGCCAATTGGTACATCCTCAGATAATGCTGCCGGAAGAGCTGTTCTATCGTTTCTTTGTTTATTTGCATTACTTTATTTTCTTTTCTTTTGCCTATATTACAATCGAATTTTCATTTTCCTAACCCTTAGCAGAATATTTTTTAATGCAAATTTTTAAAACGTCAAAATTACCCTATCGGACTTGCTCCTTCTTCAGATGCTTATAAAGCCACAGGAAGGCGGGAATGAGGAAGAGATCTGCCATGACCCACGCCACAGGGTCGCCGAAGCAGACACCCGTCCAAGCCAGGGCAGGTACCAGCCAGAGACTCACACCGCATCTCGCTATCATTTCCATTACGCCACTCAGCATCGAGAGATTGCTGTAACCCAAGCCCTGGATGCTGTAGCGCAGGATGGTGAGCAAGCCCAGACAAGGATAGAAATAGTTGGCGATGCGCATAAACTGGGCAGCATAAGTCACCACCTCCGCCTCGCCCTTATCCACGAAGAGCATCATCATCTCGTCGGCAAACGGATAGATGAGCAGGAAGGTGAAGACGAAATAAACCAGCATCATCCTGATGGAAGCCCTTACGCCCTGCCCGATTCTATCCAACTTTCTGGCTCCCAGGTTCTGACCGCAATAGGTAGCCATCGCCACTCCGATGTTCTCGAAAACGCAGGTAAAGAGATATTTGATGCGCATAGAGGCTGTGAATGCCGCCACATAAACCGTTCCCAGAGCGTTGTTGGCACTCTGCAGCATGATGAGGCCGATGGCAGTAATGGAGAACTGCAGACCCATCGGAACGCCGTTGTTCAGCAGAATGCTTACCTTCTTGTTGTCGAATTTCCTTTCTTCACCCTTCGGAATCAGAATCTGCATCTTCTTCTTGATAAACCAGATACAGAGCAGCACGGAGATTCCCTGCGATAGCCAGGTAGCAATGCCCGCACCCTCTACACCCAGTCCCATGCCGAGAATCAGAATGCCATCGAGAATGATGTTGATGACGGAGGCGGTGATGAGGAAATAGAATGGCTGCTTGGAGTTGCCTAAGGCACGAATCTGACCGGAGAGCAGATTGTAGCCGATGGTAAAAGGAATCGCCGCAAACTGCAGCATCAGGAAGATGTAGGCGTCATCGAACACCTCCTTCGGCGTATTCACCAGGTGCAGAATCTTTCCGCAGAAGATGCAGGAAAGGAAGGTGATGACCACGGCAAACACCACGGCGATGCGGATGCTGTTGCTTACGTAAGCCCGCATCTTGGCGTAATCCCTGGCGCCGAAAGCCTGGGCGATAGGGATGGCGAAACCGGCACAGGAGCCGTTGCAGAAGCCCATGATGAGAAACATGATGGAGCTGGATGCGCCTACTGCCGCAAGAGCTCCCACGCCAATCCATCTTCCCACGATGGCGGCATCGATGATGAGATACATCTGCTGAAGGATGTAGCCTAGAATCAGCGGAATAGCAAATTTGATGATGGCTCGCAAAGGCGAACCTACCGTCATGTCGTTTACTGACTTTGAACTTTGAGCTTTGACCATTGAATTTTATGATTAGTTTTTGTTATCCTAAAAATATAAAAGGAGGATGCACTCTTTATTTGAGCGCATCTCCTATTTTCTGTTTGATTTCTGCCATTTTGTTGCGGCGCTCGATGGAGAACGTATCCCCGTGGGCTTCCACATAATCGAAGAGCATGAAAGCCTTGTTCAGGAGTTCATCTCTTGCTGGCTGTCCCACCATGTCAGCCTCGTGATAATAGAGTTCGGCAAGCATGTCCATCTTGGAGAGTCGCTTCTCCTCGTCGTCGATTCCAGCCATCGCCTTCATCACATCCTCGATGGTGGCGATGCTGTAGAAGGCATAGGGACCTACGTATTGGTCGTAAAGCTCCTTAATCTTCTCACGTCTCACCTCCACCTCTTTCTTTTCGAGCATTCTTTCGAGTGCCGCCATAAACTCGCGAATCAGTCGCTGTATGTAATCTCGTTGTAGCATATTGTTGTATTTTATCTTTTGTTATCTCTATGATTATCTCTTATAAAGATGGTGCAAAATTAAGTAAAAGTTGGGAAATATGGCAAAAGAATGCGTTAAAGTTGGTTATCATGACTCCTCGCCTCTCAATTTTTTTGGCAGAATAAGCACGATTTTTCGGATGTTTAATCACAGTGTAACGCCGAATGATACATAAATGGGATAATTGCATTTGCTGGAATCATTTTTTTTTGCTACCTTTGTGCTGTGAATTGCGCCTAATCGCATTCTCTCATATTAAAATGTGTACATTGTCTAATGTGGCACCCCAAAGAGCGGAATCAACCCCTCTCCACGTTGGCTTTAACGCCAATGTCTCCCCCGGAAATTCACCAGATGGGGTGTCGGTAAGGTATGCTCACGCCCCTGGTAAGCAATGGTATGTTATGCGTGCCACTTATCATCGTGAAAAGAAAGCATACGATTATCTGGTGAGTAAGAACATCGAGTGTTATCTGCCTTTGCGGCGGGTGGTGAAAATCATGAACGGGCGGCGCAGGTTTGTGCTTGAGCCTTTCCTTCCCAATTTCCTTTTTGTCTATACAACACTTGAAGTAATCAAATCATTTTCTAAGGACTCCAATCTTTTCTTCCTCAATCATTATTACAATCATTTCAAGACGGATGAATTCGGAAAGAATCCTCCACTCACCGTGGATGATGCTTCCATGCAGAATTTCATCAGGGTAACGAGCATCGACAACGAGCACGTGAAACTGGTGAAGCCCGAAAACTGCCATTACAAGAGTGGCGACATGGTGAGAATCATCGAAGGCCAGTTTAAGGGCGTGATGGGCAGAGTGGCTAGAATTTCCGGTCAGCAGCGAGTGGTTGTAGAGGTAAAGGATGTCTGCCTGGTAAGCACCGCCTACATTCCTTCCGCCTTCCTGGAGGTAGTGAAAGAATAAAAATATTTAAAGTTGATAAGCTTATGTTGGTAATACATCCAAAAGATAGAACTACAGAAGTGCTTGCGATGCTATACGAAGGAAAAGGAGCACAAATAGTAACCGACAATCCTTCTAGACATCTCTTGAAGGATCAGATGTATCATCTTCCTAAGCGTGAATGGATCATGCTGTTGGGCCATGGTTGCGACAGGGGACTCTATTTTCGGGAGAACGATGAGGATAAGGATTTTGACAAGATAATTATCGATAAATCTTTCGACCATCAGCTTCGCCATCATGGCAGCCGATTGATAGGAATATGGTGTCATGCCGTAGAATTCGCCCGTCAGGAGGGACTTCATGGCTTGTTTTCAGGCATGCTGATTTCTGAAAAGGCTGAGGCTGAGGAGTATGGAATCGATGCCACGCAAGAGGAAATCTTGGCATCCAACCGGAAGATGTTTGCTAAACTTCGCAGTTTGCTGGATGATGAAGACGTGATGTGGCATGAGATTCCGGAGCGGATGCGGGAATGGGATGAAGAGCATACCGCTCTGTCGGCGTTTAATTACGGAAATTTTTATTATCTATAGAGTTATTGAAATAAAATATAAGCATTAAGCATTTAAACATTAAGCATTATGGAAGTAAGAATCAAATACACAGAAATTGAAGGGTTTATTAAGAAGAACTTTCAGAAGGAGGTTGGGTTGGCCTATGTTGATCCTTCCACGGTTTCTGTTTCAACAAAGATCAAGGTGTTTGCCTTTGTCAAGAACGTGGGTGTTGATTTGAAGGTAGAGGAGCTTGAAGGCTCCAAGCTGCCTCTTGTTTATAGCGGCAAGTTGGGAATAGAGCTGCTCATTTCCCCTGCCATCAGCTTTTTGAAGAGGTTGGTTCCAGAGAAGACCAATTTAATCTCGCAGGGCACGGGAAACAAAGTATTTGTTAATCTTGCCGAGATAGATCAGTTGAAGGCAGTATTAGATAAGGTAGAGTTGCAGAGCATCAGCTTTGATGAAAATCATGTTATTGTTGAGGCTGGTCTGAAATACTAACAGAGTAATCTGAAATACTAACGGAGCGCTCTGAAGTACTAATAGATCGATTCTACTTCACACTACACTAAAATGGTGTAATGTATTGTAATATAGGTGTTTGTGCGAGTGTAGTGTCAGCGTTGACACTACACGGACACTACACGACACTACACTCAATTTATGAAGTAGATTACCTGCGGATTTTTATCTAGGGATGGCAAAAAAATGCCCTAGTTAGGGCAATAAAATGCCGTCCCTAAGCATGAAACGCTACGTAGTGAGCCGTCTTTCGAATCATAGAATCTGTTGCAAGAAATCGAACAGAACTTCATTTGAATCTGGTGTTAAGCTTACGTAAACTTTAAAAGAGGTACACGTAAACATTATCTAAGCCTCAAACCAATTTGGAATGAAGCTTACTTCATTGGCAAATGAAGCCAGTTTCAATGACAATTGAAACTACTTTCAATAGCAAATGAAGCTAGCTTCAATCTCAAAAGAAGCCTTTTTGCTTTACTGTATAAGCAAAATCGTGAGGGATACCCCCAAAATCGTGAGGGATGCGTGATAGATAAATCCCCTTTTTGAGGCATCAGTCACGCATGTTATTTCTTTAGAAATCAACATCTTATCCGCTTATTTTTGGGGAATCGTGATGGGTGATAGATGCTTTGCAAAAAATAAACACGTATGCTCGTGCATTCCCAATAAACTTGCAGCATCGTCATTGTCATCAACTCCGAGTTCCTTGCTGCGTTCTTTGCCATCGGCAAGTTCTTGGTGTAAGGTAACGTCCTTTGTGAAAGAAAAGTTAAAAACGAAAAGTTTTTAGTGGAAAATTGCTTTAAATCAAAAATAATAGCTATATTTGCAGTTGATTTTATTGATAAATAAAAACCATGATCGCATTGTCTAATGTGACACCCAGCAGAGGTCATTTTGTACCTCTCAGTGCAGGTCTAATCTCCTGCATCCTCCCCGAAGAGACAGGAAAGGGGTGTCGGTAAGAAATGCGCCTATATTTAAAGATTATGAATATACATGATTTAACTTTAGTGATAGAACAAAATGAGAGACTGCTCGAAAAGTTACGAGAATCTTATTATGGCAAGATAGAAGATGTAACGATACGCAATCAATTCCGAAAAGTAATAAATCGTTCTCAAGAACATCGTAATGGAAGTTTTATTGTTCTCATAGTTGGACCAGTCAAGTCAGGTAAGTCAACATTGGTCAATTTGATAGCAAAATCCTATGTTAGTCCAACTCATTTCTTGGAATGTACAGTTAGACCATCTATCATTTCAAGTAATCGAGAAGGACAGGATGATAATAGCATAACGACTTATGTTTCATCAAATGAAAATAAAGAGGAACGTGTTGCTCTGTTTGATTCAATCATTGATTGCCTAAGAGGGCAAGAGAAGATAGAAAATATTGATGGTGTTAGGTGGGAGACTTATCCGATTACGCCAGAGAATATTAGAGATAAGGTTCAACTTGATTTACATGATGCGGATTCTGATAAAACATTGGTGACATCAATTACGACACCTGGAGGAAAATTATTAAAAAAAGATGTATTTGTGATAGATATGCCTGGTTTCGATGGAGCTATTGCAAATATGGAAAACAATCCTGTTTATAAATGTATTGCTGAAAGAGCAGATTTGATAATCTTTGTTCAAAGCTCAAATTCTGCTATATCAAAAGTAGCAAATGATTTCTTGAAAATATTAAAGGACAACAACGAATGTGTGCCTGTCTGCTTGATTCATAATGTGTTTGAAGCTGCATATTGGCGTGATGAACAAGAAAAGAAGTCTGCTATTCAAAAACAGTTGAAATATGCTTATCAGGAAATAAAAGGACGTGGTTTTCAAATAGAAAAAGAAAATTGTTATAGTGTCAATCTTGGAAAAGTAGAAGATGCTAGACTTGGAAAGTATGAAGATCCGTCTTTGGGTCAAGAAGCCAAAACTTATGATAATATTGAGAGTTGTCTTCATGAAAGAGTTATATCAAACAGAGACTATACAAGGCTTCTGAATTGCTATAATAGAACATTACAAAATATGGAAATTTTAGTTTCAAAGATAGAAGATAAAATCTCAGCAATGGAAGAGTTAAGAGTACAATATTATGAAATAAAAAAAGCATTCGATGATATAGTCTTTGATCACCATCTTGTATGTCATGATAACGATTGTGATATTGTTTTACCAATTGATGCTATAAAACAAATAGTACAAGGTCTTATTTCAAATACATTGTCTGGTATTGGTGAAGATAGAAAACTCAGAACCCCTGATGTGCGAGAGAAAGTTGAGGAATTTATTTCAGAGTGTTCAAAACAGTTGTCTTCCATTCTTTCTAGTAAGTACTTGTATTCTCCATTGTATGTAAAAATTAGGGATCGAGAGTTGGAACGTCTAAGTGAAATTAATGAAGTAGTTGTTGATAAACATGGTATTACTGAACAGATAAAGACATTGGATTTTGATGAGTTTAAACAAGATGTTCATATTTCGTTAGATGGAATGGTAAATATAGAGCATCTTGTTCCATGGCTTTCAACTTTTCATAGGCACGACAGGGCGATGATAAGTCGATATTTGTATTCTATTTCGGATATTCTTGTAGGAAAAAAAGAACCTACAGGTAATGTGACTAAATCTTATTTAGAATTGACGGTAATTCCTAGTATTCTTAATCAGATACAATCAGATTACAAAAAGGCAATGAAAGAGCGTTCAGAAGAATGTTCAGAATATCTTAAAAGAGTAAGAACTAAGCGATTGTCAATGGTTATTAAAGATTTAGCTAGTTTTGAGGAAGAGTTAGAAGTATTGAAGTCGTTGAAAGAAAATCTCATGAAAATGAAATGAAACGGAATCTATTTATAATTATTGGAATATTTGTTGGTACAATAGTTATTATTGTATTGTCAGATGTAATTACTCTTGGCGAGAAAATTGCAAAGGTAACTAAGTGTTGGCAAGCTGAGTATGTCTTTTATAGTCTTCTTCTTATATTGCTTGCTTATTTTGTAATTTGGCCAATTATAAGAATTTACAGATCACCTCAATTACCTGAGTTGTCTGTTGAAAATAAAGAAAGTGATAAAGAATTATTTAAGTTTGGTAAGAGATTGGCATCTAATAGTTGCTACATTCGTAATCCACAAGTAAGGAAAAGTCATGTTAGTGAATTGAATTCAAATTTATCGCAGTATGCAGGAAATGCGAGCTATTTGAAATTACTCGTTGAAAATGAATTGAAAATTCGCATTGAGGGTGATAAAAGTATTGACGTACTAGGAATAAATGGTCGTATTAAAGAATGGGCAAAAACTGTTTTCATGATTACTGCTGTATCACAAAATAGTAAATTCGATACGTTGGCAGTATTGGTACTTAACTTTAAAATGATAGAAGATGTTATTTTAGCTTCGGGATTCCGACCTTCTACTTCACAGATGTTTAAGTTGTATGTCAATATTTTAGCAACATCTTTGGTAACTTATTGTGTTTCCAGTGTTTTTGATAATATGGATGATGTAGAGCCTCTTGATTTCTTGGATAATGCCAATATTGATGATATCAGTGATGGTGCAGTAGAAGAAATGCATGATGGAGGCTTTTTAACAAATATTCTTCATGGTTTCAGTAAGTTGAAGATTCCTGGATTTTTGGTTGGCTCAGCTTTAGATGGAGCGACTAATGCTTTGATGACATTAAGGCTTGGCTATGTAACTCGTTATTATTTGATACATGGGATACAGACATCAAAATCTCAACGAAGACAAGTGAAACGTGAGGCGATGTTGAATGCAGTTAAAACCTTGCCAGTCATAATAAAAGATTCTTCTGCAGTAGTAGGTGATAAGGTTGCTCAGACTATATTAAAGACTTATAAGGCAATGTAAAACTTTAATAATTGATAAGATTATGGGAATTGGACAATATTTAGCTTTAGCATTGCGCGCTTTAGAACAGGCGCAAAATGATTATATAAAAAAAGAAAAGTTAGAGGATGTGGCAGAAACCATTCAGGGTTGTGCTATTGCTGCAGCAATAGCTGGAGTTGGTTCTGGTTGGTTGCCTGGTGCAGGTTCTCTGGTAGCAACGGGTGTATGGGTAGCTACTATTTGGGGCATGTACATTAAGGTAAATCATGATTTGGGAATTAAGATTAAAGATAATGTATTGAAATCGTTAGCATCAGCTTTCCTTACAAATATTATAGCTTCGGCAGGTTCTTTGGTTATAGCTTATGCGCTTTCATTTGTTGTCGGTTTCATTCCAGGATTTGGTACTGTTGGTGCAATTGCAATAGATGGCTTTCTTGGGTATATTACAGTTTATGCTTCTGGACTTTTATATATAAGATTTTTGACGAAGGTTCTGCATGCAAAGGGTAATTTGGATTTTTCGGACTTGGATGTCAAAACTATAGCTAAAGAGACTATCAAAGAATCCAATGTTAAAGATATTATTAAGGAGGGAAGAGCTTCTTTCAAGGAAGCAAAAAAAGAAGGAAAATTCAAGAAGAAGGAATGAAAGCAGAATGCAATATAGAGTAGTTTTCTATTCTCTTGTTTCTTAGACTGGTTTTTCAATCATTTGTAACGAAACAAATAATTTACTCAGCAGACAATGATAGTAAAAAAGATATTTACTCAAGATTTGCAAATAGCCAGGTCTTTGATTAATAAGGATGAATCTGCAAAGCTGGCAAGAAGAAACTATTCTTCTCTACAGACACCTCTCTTTCGTGTGAAAGAGGTATTTAATATAATAAAAATAATACAAACCAAAATGATATTGAATTTATGGAAAAAATGTTTGATAAGGACAATGAGATGCAAGCTAGTATAGCCGCTCATAAGATATTTGGTGAGGATGGTTTCGGACCAGATGGTGGATTAGATCCTGTTATTTACCAAGGAAATGAAGGTGTGTGTGCCATTCGTAGTCAGCAAATTATTTTACGTGACTATGGTATAGATGTTTCTTTAGATGAACTAAAACAATATGCTATTACAAATGGATGGTATGATTCAAGTCCAGAGGGTGGAACCCCTATGTGGGCTATTGGCAATTTGTTGTTAAGTTGTAATGTATCCTGTCATCAGTCTGTAGATAATACGGTTTATGATTTGGTAAATGAGTTAGCACAAGGTCATCGTGTAATAGTAGGTGTTGACGCAAATGAGTTGTGGGCTGATAGAAATCATGATACTATAGGTGGAGTCAAAGAATGGTTTAAAGACTTTTTTGTGGGAGAAACTCCCAATCATGCTTTAGTGGTAGCTGGAGTTGATGTCAATCCGGACAATCCGGACGACATGAAGGTTATCTTGACAGATCCAGGAACAGGTGATTTGAGAATTGAATACAAGTTGCATGATTTTATGGATGCATGGAAAGATTCTCAGTGTTTCATGGTATCAACTGATACTCCTGCTCCCCTCCAGTACAATCCTGATACAGGTGCAGAAGAACCCTCTAATTTTGCTGTTGCTGAATATATCAATACCAATAGTATTCCTCTAAATCCTAACAATGTGATACTTCCTGGAGAAATGGCGGCCAAGTGTGCTGGAGCACATTATTCGGAAGGACATCTCGGTCAAATAAATATAGATGGTGAAGATGTGGGTTACGATGCCTATGCTAAATCAGTTGAGGCTGTACATAAGTATAAGTCGTTTATTGGCGGTTCGCAGACTTTTGGCCAGGATCATTTTGATGCAAAAAAATTTTGTTCTGCATTAAAATATTTCTTGGGAATGGAATCGGATTTTGATCCCCATCCAAATCCCGATCCCGATCCCGATCCAAATCCCGATCCTGATCCCGAACCGATTCCGATTCCTGATCCAGCTCCAGAGCCACCATTAGATGATGATGATGATAATCTAGACAATGATGGTATGGAGGATACAAATAATATGGATGAATCAGAAGGCAGCAATAGTCTTTTGGATGATGCCAATTTGAATCTCTAATGAAATAATCCACACATGAATTTTAAAATAATAGCATCTATAATGAAAGATAAGCAAGTTTATGCTCAATTGAAGAGTGAAGTTATAAAGCTTATGGATGGCATGATTGCTTTCCAAAAGGCTTATCCTAAGTTTAACTTTCCAAGAACATCCGAGAATTTTAATTTAACTCGTGAGTTACTTGAAAAGGGAGAGTTTAACTTGGCTGTATGTGGCAAAGTAAAGAATGGTAAAAGTTCATTGATTAATGCCTTGATAGGAAAAGAACTTTTACCAGTATGTACCGATGTCGCAACATCGCGTGTATTTAAGATTTCTCATTCAAAGGAAGAGAAATTTTATGTGGTATATGGAAATGGAAGTCGCAAAGAAATATCCAAAGAAGAGTTGGCGGTTTATGGCAGTCAAGCAGTTATCAACAAAGAAGGAGAAGTTGAAATAGAAAATACTATTTCATATATTCAAGTATTCACTCCTATGGATTTTCTTCCTGAAGGCGTATCTTTGATTGATACTCCGGGTATTGGCTCGACCTATCCTCATCATACCGCAATTACAACGCAATATATCAAACAGGCTGATGCAGTAATGTTTGTGATGAATCCAACGCCATTGGAGAATATTGAAGTTGATTTCTTGAAAGAAATAGTTAGTGTGACTCCTGGCATTCTGTTTGTAACTACAAAGATAGACCAAAATGGAAATGAAAGTGTAGATGAATCATTGAATAGAAATCACCAGATAATTGAAAAAGCAGTTGGAAAAGATTTACCTTTTGGCATCTCTATGTTAAAGATGTCAAGTAAATTGTTGCTTGAAGCTGCAACTGAAAAGGATGAAATGACATCTGAATTCAATTATGAAATTTCTGGCTATGACGATGTAAAGTCTGCCATGAATGATATGGTGTTTACTATTTTAGGTTATTACCGTACAGGATTGGCATACAATGCATGTGTTGAATATTATAAGGAGGTTCTTAATACGTTGAAACTACGCCATGATACAGCTGTTAAGGCTGCTACTGAATATGAAACATTACTCAAATCTTATGAGAGTGCATTGGCAAATTTCAATGATAACATGGGAGATTCTAAGAGGAAAGAACTCTTTACAAAAGTTGAAACTGTGTTGAAAACAATGGAATATGACTTCAATCAGATATTTACATCAAAAGGGTGTGTTGCGGCAAAATACAGCGAAGAAATTGAAAAATTGTCAGAGGAGAATATAGCTGTCTATGGTAAAGACTTTGCTGATAGAATTGTTGAAGACGTGCAGAATGAGTGGAATAAACTCACTTCATTAGTTATGTCTCGTATAGAAGAATTGTTGACTAATTTCAACAAGGAGTGCTATATGTCTATTCCTGAAGGCTTTATTTCTATAAATAAAGAAGGCGTAGAGGATCCAAGCGTGAAGGATATTCAAATGAGAGACCGAATAGGAAAAATGCGAAACGAAATGTTCTTAGGTTCAGCCATTACTAGTGCTTTGGGAACAATTGTCTATGGTGCAAATTTTTTCCTTCCAGCATTGGTTGCACCAGCACTTCCTGTGATAGCTCCTGTTATGGTGGTCTTAGGATTAGGTTCTGTTCTGTGGGGTGCAATTAGTGGTAATCAGAAAGCTAAACAAGAAGCATTACAGAAAAACAAAGCCAATCTTCTCAAGCATCTGTCAGAAATGATGGCATATTGTCGCAAACAGATTGTTGATGTTTCTTTGGCTGATGGCAAATACCAGTCTTTGTACCAAGGTTTTGTAGATGCAGCTCGTGAGCAGGTGAAAAATACTATTACTAATATTTATTCCAAATATAGCGAGGAATTAGAATCAATGAAAAAGACAGTCGTTGAATCTAAAAACAATCCACAGCTTGTCCTTGCTTTGGAGCATTTAGTAAAAGAATGGAGTAAAAACAAGGCTTTGATACAGGACATACATGAAAAATTAGAAACTGTAAAACCTGAGTAATATGGCAGTATTGGGAATAGATTATGGCTCCTCTTATACAACCGTGTCGTGGATTAATCCACGACACGGTAAACCTGAAGCCGTGAAGTTTAATGGAGATGGATCGGTAAAATACCCTTCTGTAATCTTAGGATATGACAATGGATTGGTTAGTGGATATCAAGCATTAAACTATTTGGAAGAGGTTGACAAACTGCCTTCGGAAGAACGTTTGGAAATGCTTGCGAATTTTATTCCTTCTTTGAAACGTATATTGAATCCAAATGGAATAGAATTTATTGGAGATAAAGAGTACACTCATAAAGAGCTTTTGGAGTTTTTCTTCAAGCAAATCAAACAATTAGCAAATGCAGATTGTGGCAATGAAGTGGATTTTGACTCTGTGGTTATTTCACACCCTGTAGATTGCGAAGAGGCAACCATACAAATGCTAAAGCAGACATTGGTTGCTTCCGGCTTCAAAAATGTAAAAACGAAGTTGGAACCAATCGCAGCAGTAATGGGATATGGAATAGGTCATGATATACATGAAGGACAAGGCATCTTGGTTTTTGATTTTGGTGGTGGTACTATTGATGTTGCTTATACAAAAAAGCATCTTGACTCTTATAGGATTTTATGTGAACCGAAAGGAGATAAAACTTGTGGCGGTCAAGATATAGATATGCTGCTTTACGAAGATTTGAGAAAAAAAGTCTTAGCAAAATACGATATGGATATATCAAAAGGTAATATGGTTGACCTTGGGATGCTAAATTCATGCCGTAGATTGAAAGAGTATTTCAGCGACTCAAATGATGTTCATGAAACCTCCATTGTTTTTGTGAAAGATGGAAGAATCAATACATATAAGTACAAACTAAATAGGGACTCTTTTAATAATATTATTAGTCAAAAAATTGCAGATGCTATCAATGTAGCTAAAGCTGTGATAAAACAGTCTGAAGCAAAACAACTCAAAATAGATAAAGTTTTGTTGATTGGTGGAAGTTCTCAGCTTACATTAGTTCGGAAAATGCTGACTGACGTTTTGCCTAATGCTACGATTGATACTTGTGGTGAGAAAGATATTGCCGTAGCATTGGGTAACATTGTTGGCGAACAAATAGTAATAGATTCACAACCTGTACAAAATGAATTTGAAGAGGGAAATGATATAAATGACGATATAGTAGTAAAACCTTGTAATGTAATTTACAATCATGAAGATGATGGGATACTACTGATGGATTTGGGTTAATAATAAACTATTTTTTTAAAATATTATGGATATTGTAATGTTAGGGCATTCTAGTGCGGGTAAAACCACTTATATGGCAGCCTTATATTATCGGATGGCGAATGGGGTATATGATTACAAAATGCGGTACGATGTATGGGCTAATTATTGGTACAAACGTTATACTCAAAATAATATGTATTACACTATTGATGAGGCAATAAAAGAAGAAAAAGATTTAAAAAATATAAGCATTGGTGTTAGTAAAGGAAAATATCCACCACCAACTGCAATTAAACAAGAATATGTATTTAAAATACAATATAAGTATTTTAATGAGATTGGATTTAATTGGTTTGATTATAGAGGTGGTGCTCTCATGGAACGTTCTAGTCAAAGTTCTGAATCTGCATCATTGATGTCAAAAATTAAAAGTAGTGATGCTTTGGTTGTTTTTCTTGATGGTACAAAGTTGGAAGAACCATTGTTAAAGAACGAAAGAGAATTTAGACGTCTTGTCTATTTAATCAAGAGTGCTATATCCAGTTTTTCCGTTGAAAATGACTGTTTTTTCCCAATCTCTTTTGTTATTACCAAAGATGATTTATGCAGTAACGTACTTAATTCTGAGGGTTTTGAGTATTTTTGGGACAACGTTCTGAATGATATTGCTCAAAGTAACAAGGTGGCAGCTCTTATTACATGGGTAACTGTTAATGGTGAACACATCTATAATGTGCATTGGCCCTTGTTCTTTAGTATTAGACATTGCATGCACAAATTTGCAGATGAAGTTGTGAATTCATACCAAAAAAGAGAAAATAATAGAGGTTTCTTTGGTACGATAAAAGAAATGTGGACTGGTGAAGATAAAAATGCGACAATACAAGCTATTAATGAGTTGCAAGAAAGTGCACAAACATTGGGACAAATACTTAACGAAGAAAATAAAAATAGTTTATATTTAATATAGTTGATTATGGAAAAAATAACAATGTTGGGAGTTTCTGGTTCTGGAAAAACCTGCTTTATTTATGCCATGTATGATTTTATGCAAAAAGTACAGAATGGTTTTACGTTTATTACAAACGACCCAGATGTTGATATGGATCTTAACGAAGGTTGGGAAGGTATTGCTTTTGATGGTGTTTGGCCTAATGGTACACAGGGAACAAGTTTCTATGACTTTACGGTGATGTTTAAATCACAACCTATCATGGAATTTTCGTGGTGTGATTACAGAGGGGCTGCCATAAAAGAACGTTCAACACAAAGTGATGTCGCAGAACTTCATAAAAGAATTTATGATTCTGAATGTCTCATCATTTGCATTGGTGCTGATACAATCAAAGCTATTTTATCAGGCGATAATCGAAAAGGAACTGACCTTGTACGTTTGAATAAATTAATTACTTATTATGCAAAAAATACTCAAAGACGAATTCCGATAATATTTGCACTTACTAAAGCTGATTTGTACACAGCAGAAGAGCAACCGAAGCTATTAGGAATAATTCGAAGTTATTTCAGTGCCTTATATGAGAAAGGAGCTGGTTGGTTATTTGCAGTAGTTCCTGTTACATTAGGAAAATTTGAACCTTCATGTAATGGAGATTCTAATATACAAGGTGAAGTAGCACCAAAGAACATTCATATACCTGTTATGTTTTTCTTGCATTCAATTTTGAAAGAACGAATTCTTTATATTCAAAATAAATTGAATGGAATATCATCTGATAAGAACAAATACAGACAAGAAATAAAACATAATCAGGGACGTTCTTGGTGGGATAAATTTTGGAATGGAGATAATACAAGTGCTTTAAAAACAAGTTTTGATGATTTAAGTGTTGAGGAAAAAAATATTTCATCGCAACTTGTTGAATTAGAGCAAGCTTTTAGCAATATGAAAGATATGTTTAAAGTTTGCAAAATATTTTACGAAGATCAATCAATGACATTTTAAAAAGTATGAAATATCAGACTTACATATATGGACGGACTCTGAATATTGATTTCAGAGAAATATGCTCACCTCATAAAGGATTGCCACCCAAAATGGTATCTTTAGTAAAACAATTAATTAATACCGACGTTTCTTCAAATGGAGATATAAATAGACTACGATATCTTTTTGTACGAGATTCAGGACAGATTTTGTTTGGTGTAGGTTTTAATCATCGTCAATGTTTACCTCGCGAGCTACAAACTGATTTTTCGGGAAGAGGATTGAGGTCTTTTGTCGGTTTAGTTATTGATGATAGTGAGTTTGACAGACTCGAATCTATTCCTGTCGAATTTGATTTCTATAAAAAAATATACTTGAAATACATTTCTGATATATGGAATTTGGAAGATCGTCCAAAAAATAGAAATGTAATTATAAGTAAAGTCTCAGAACAAGATTCAGAAGATAATTGGATTAAACTGGATGGAAATATCTCATTTAATATAAATAATGCTTTTTGTAGATTTTTTAATCCAGCAAAGGAAACTGGCATTTTAAGATCTATCAAAAGATGTTCTTCGAACATTGTTATAGGACTAAATGTGGAAAGTCATGTTCTTACGGCCTTGAGAAGAAACTATGTCAATATATCCAATGCACTTTGCTTAGATACACAAAAAACGCATGATTATGAGTTTATAAAAGAAGAAATTAAAACTTCTGAATCACATCGTGATTTGAAGCCTCAGCAACCTCTTCAAGTGGATAATGCGTCTGTGAAGATTTCACAAGAATCTAAAGATATGCCAAATAATTGTCTTGCAATATTATCTACTCTGAAAACTAAATCCACCGATACTTTAAAACAAGAAAAAAATGGAGTTTTGAACGATAAGGATTTGATGAGTTTTAACTGGGGTGAAGATAATTTGACAGAATCATGCCAAATGGCTAATGATGATAGTGCTTTTGGGAGAGCAAATGAGGACAATATGAATATTTGTGATTTGGTACAAGAACATTCATCAGAAAATGATTCTTCAGAAGGAGATAATCGCAATGAGACAATTGAAAGTAAAACTCCAAAAAAAGAATATCGCCTGAAGTTGATAATTGCTGGAGCTATAGCGACATTCATAGTTGTAGCTTTGGTAATTGGCCGTTGCAGCAAGAACAATCAAACGAACCTTCAAAAATCAGTTTCGGGCGATACGGAAAAGACGATACTCAAGAAATAGATAGTGATATACTTTTAGATTCTCCTTTAGTTGTGATTGATGGAAAATGTACCCCCGAAAAAGAATAGTAATATGGATAATAAAGATATAACTACTCAAATATATGACTTGCTGGATGAAATGGCATCATATATTGACAGTACAACATGGCGCAACAAGTACTCGTTGGCTCTTAAGAGCTTGCAGGAAGAATTGAAAGCTCCATGTGTGTTGGCTGTGGCAGGTAAGGTAAAGGCTGGAAAAAGTTTCTTGGTTAATGCGTTGCTTGGAGTTGATATAGCAATGACGGGTACGACAGAAACAACCGCTACTGTGAACATCTTTAAAAAGGGAACACCTCCGTTTAAAGAAAAACCTATCCTTTGTGTTTATCTTGATGGACACAAAGAATGGGTTTCTAAAGAGTTCTTGGATTCTCTTCAAGGTACAAGCAAAGCTGCTTTAGAAAAGACTGCACAGATAGATAAGTTGATTATGTATATTAATGACAATCCGTTATTAGATTATGTGACTCTTGTAGATACTCCAGGAATTGGTGCAGAGGTAGGTGAAGATGGAGATTCTCATCAAATTCAAACTGATGCCTATTTCAATTTGCGTGAACGTCATCAGCAAGATACAATAAATCTGTCTAACACTGCAGATGCAATAATATATTTGTTCAATACTGTTCCGACAGAAACAGATAAGAATTTTTTGGCTTCTTTGTACAATGGTGGGCATGGTATAACATCGCTAAATGGTATAGGGGTGTTGTCTAAAGTGGATAAGGACTTAACACAAATAGACAATATTCCTCACTTTTGTAAAGAGTTTGAACAAAATCTCTTTACGATAGTTCCAACATCTGCAGCAATAGAAAAGTACATACCATCTGAAGAACAAGCCCATTATTTGCATGATACATTAAAGGATGGATTCCCTGTAGAAAAAGGCTTTTTGTTGGCCATGGGGGCAGAAACAGCCTTCCTTCATGAGAAATTACCTTACTGCAACATATCAGTAGAGAAAAGAAAAGCAATTCTGAAAAGTTTTGCCGACCATGATTTAGCTTGGAGTTCTTTTGCTCTCATAGCAAAAGAACTTTACTATACTGATAATATATCGGAATCTTTGAAAAAGTTAAAAGGTATTGGTGGTATACAGAATCTACATGACTTGGTTTTCAACCATTTCTTTAAGCGTAGCCATATGTTGAGAGGAAATAAAATTGTAGAAGATTTACATGGTATTGTAAATAGTATTATATATGACGAATCTTTTGCTTTATCAGAAGATTATGCAAAGATGAAAGATGAGTGTATAAGTTCTTGTCAAAGCCTTCCTGTAAGAACGCGAAATCTGGTTATTGATTTAATTAGGTCTAATATACCATCGTTAGAACAGGTACAGAAAGACAAAAATCGTATTCTATATTTAAAGGGGAAAATAGAAAAGATACAGGCGGAACTCCGATTTACTAATGATAAGTACATTATGTACATGAAATTGGTTGATGCTAAGGCACAATTCTCTCAAACAGAGTTTACTGAATTATGTTCATTATTCTCGGGGCAAGCTATAGAGGCTAATCCACGTAATAGGTATAAATATTGGTCGTCTATTTATAATATGTCATCAATCAATAGTATTAGACAAAGTGCTGCAATGTTGGCAAAAAGAATTTACTCAGAATTATTAAAAACGTAGCTTATGAAACGATTTAAAGAGTTATTGAAAAAAAGCAAGGATTTATGTGGACAACTTATGTCTTCAATGTTTGAATCTAATAATTCGGTAACAGCTGTTGAAGAATTATTGGAATCAACAGAAAAGTCTTCAAAGACATTTGAAGGATGTAAAGCAACAGAGAACCTTACGCCATTATCTGATGCTCCAAACATAGACTATTATATGGATTCCCAAAAAGTAAAGGACAAAGAGGGTGAAAATGAAATAGCCAAAGGAGAAGATAATGAGTGCAAGAATGAGAAAGAACTTTATACAGATTTTGTTGGAGAAGCAAACTTAGATGAGAACTGTAATAAACAATTGATGTATGAATTACCAGCTCTGCTTGAAGAACTAAATAAGTTATGTTCTCAGACTACTGATGAAAATGTTATATCTACTATCCTGTTTTGCGAAAGTAGAATAGAGGAAATAATGCTCTCATGTGGTTGTGAATCAATTAATGAAGATTCGAGTTTTGATAATTCTCGACATGTTACACAGCCGTTTTCTTTTGTACAAAATGGTTGTATGATAGAAAAGACAATTAAACCTGGCTTGAGTTATAAGAATAAGGTTTTGGTAAAAGCAATAGTAAAATGTAAACAATAATAAATATAAATAGAGAATTACTATGGACAAAAATGATATAATAGATATGCCAATAGCAGAGGTTTATGGCCCTGATCCTTTAGATATTGATGAAGTTCATGTATGCGTTTATGGTTCTCCAGAATGGTATCAAGAGGAGGATATAATTCCATGTTTTGAAGATTTACAAAATTATCTTCATAATATGACAACAGAAGAAAATACAACTAATAATGAACTTAATGAACAAAAAGATACACAGGTTGAAGACACCAAAAAAACATCTAAGAACTAGGTATTCATAAGATATATAAATATTTAACATTATGATATAACTGTAATGAAAGTACAGGAGTTTGTTGAAATACGTACGAAACGAAGACTATTACAGCAGATTTTTTTGGAATGTACTTATTTAATAAGATCTATTCCGATTATAAACATTGTAAAAACAGTCCAGGATATTACCGATCCCCACCAAACTATTATGGAATTTGATTGGGATGGAAGAAGAAGATTATTTGATAATTACAAAAATAAAGCAACATCAATTGAATTCAAATAGGATCTCCAATAATAATTTCGATACGTTCAAGGAGAATGTATCGAATCTAGTAAAGGAAATTGTACTTGACCACCTGGAAAGCAGAGGGCTAAGCGTTGAGCAATATATGAGATTACATGATTTAGGGTTCTTATATATCCCAAAGAACCCTATTGTTTACTTCATGAATTTATCAATAATAATTTCTCGTCAGGGGTGTTTAGGGTCTATTGAACCTTATCTCTCAAATGAGGAAGTGTACAATTGGATAAATCTTCGATATTCTCAAAAGTTTGAAAAGGCAAGTGTTGAACAAAAAGAGGCTTTATTTAACGATGCAGTAAATGAAATCTGGAGTAAATGCTTGTACACATTGAAAGGTATCAGTGAGTTTAGAAACTACAATGATTGGGATAGAAATTATCCCATGATAAACCCACAATATCGTATATAAACAAATGCGTATACCAAAGACAGTATTGTCCTTTAAAAACAATGAACTCATCAAAAACTACTCTTATCAAAATAGCTGAGCATAGATGTTTACACATAGTTTTCACCATATTAAAAAGTAAATCATGGGACTATTTGAATTTAAAATACGGCAATTCTCCAAAATCATGAAATGGGCAGAAATGCAAGATGTATCACAATTAAGACAGTTCTTATTTGATGATAAGTGCAGTAATCGCTTGTTTGTCGCATCAGGAGGCTCGTTTAGTGCAGCTGCTTATGCCGAATTGTTGGCAACTGATCAAGGTTTTATGAGTCATGCTTTAACACCATTATTATATATGGGCAGTGGATTTTCTCGTATTGCAACAAAAGTATTGCTTATCAGTGCATCTGGATGCAACAACGATATTGTTCGTGCCTATAATAACGAATATCGCACCACCAAACAAAAAGTAGGTGCAGTTGTGCTTACACCAAAAGGCAAGCTTCAAAGTCTGTTACAGGTAGATGACTCTACGAGTCTTTTTGAATATGCCATACCAACAGGTCGTGATGGCTTTTTATCTACCACGACCATAGTTGCTTTCTATGCTCTGCTCTACCGAGCGTTCGGATATACTGACCTCAACAGTGTCAATACTGACATAACAGAGAGTGAACAGAATGACATCAATAATTTTGTAGAACAACTAAAGTGTATATCGCTTAACGAAATGACTGCACATGAGGCTTTCCTTCATAAGTTAGAAGGTGTGGATAGCTTCTTCATATTATATTCTGCCAAGAGTTATCCCGTAGCACTTGATATCGAGTCAAAATTCTCAGAAGGTGCGGTTGGCAACACGCAGCTTGCTGATTACCGTAACTTTGCCCATGGACGTTTTAATTGGTTTACTCAACGACCTGGTCAAACAGGTCTGATATGCTTGCAAACTCCTGATGATATGGAAATGTCTGAGGAAATACTTAGTATGATACCAGGACACGTTCCTTCACTACGTATTTCCACTACACATAATACGCCAATTGCATCTATTGATTTGCTAATCAAAGAGCATTATCTTTGTAGTGCAATTGGACAAAGATGGGGATTAGACCTAAGTCGTCCTATTGTTCCTGAATATGGAAGAATTTTACATGCAAAGTAAATAACACATATTTAAAGATATTGCGTGTTCTCAATGCCTTTTACGACAAAATCACCGAAGAAGCAGGCAAAGAAGCGATGTCGGTAGAAGAATTCAAATACAGGAAACAAGTAATCAGGGAACAGAATAAAGTATGAACGATTTGTAATAAAAATAAATACAATGAAGCAATGTATTAACAATCAGTGTAAACACGAACTTGATGATTATCAAGATCGTTGTCCTTATTGTGGTTGGTCACAAAAGAGTTTTAAAAGCGTTACTCCGAAAAATGTTGGTGATTTACAAGACAAAGTCAAGTTAAATGAAGAGCCTCTGAGAAAAAGGCATGGGTGTGTAACAACCTATATTTTTATATCGTTATTTGTCGGTATCATAACTAGTGTGATAGCTTTCTTTCCTAAGGAGTTTTGGGGAAGTCGCTTTCCTGATGCAGCTGTTCCGATGTCTATAGTTGCAGGATGTTTAAGTGTTATTGATATTGTAGCTATTGCTATGATGCTTGCTTGGAAAAAGATAGGCTTCTTTTTATACTGTGTTATAGGTATAGTTTGTTGTATCATCACCTTGCAAATGGGTAATATACAGTTTGCAATCTATGGCTTTGTTGGAATTATCGTATATTACTTGGTTCTTCAAATAAAGAAAGACGGCAAAAGTTGTTGGGAAAATATGGAATAAATAGAGACCTTAACTGATGATGAAACAAGCGTCATAAACAAGAAGTTTATATTTAATCATATAGAATGCTTATGGAAGTAAAATCTGCTTATGGCATAATTGGCGTGATTTGATATGTATAATCATGAGAATAATTAGATAGTCAATGAAAGATTTTTATATTATATTAATGGTAATTCTCTTTTGGGTAAGTTTGCCAATGTCTGCCCAAAAAGAGATAAAAGTATCTTACCCACAAAAGGTTCATGTAGGGGAGACTTTTAGAATATCCTATTTCTTAGAGACAAATAAAACGGAAAATCTATACTTGAGTTTGGCGTATAACGATACTGTTTACAAAGTTATTGAAAGCCGTTCTTATTCTAATTATGTGACAAAGGCCGTTACAAGTGGGAAGTTGGAGCAGTTTGTAAGGCTGAATGTATTTGCAAAAATAAGTTTTTTAAAGGAAGGTGTGCATAATCTTCCAAATCTAGAAGTAGGAGACTCAACTGGACATTATGTGAAATATCCAACAAGTCAGAAGATACAGGTGGTGGGTTGTGTTGATAGAGATGCGAGTGGACAGAAAGATTCTGTTTTGTGTGGTGAGGAAAATTTAGAGGATTTTTTTGATGTTGTTGCCACTGTTGACAAGCAAGAATTGACATTAGGGGACAGTTTTGAATGTGAGTATAGAATTTATACGGATATAAGTATGATGACAGACATATCAAATGGTCCTTTTAAAATAGATAATTCATTTTGGTATAATTCTGAGTCAATGCCAACAAAGACCATGGATGTGAAAGAATATAAAGGGATGAATTCGCGTTCTGTGTTATGGGCAAAGTTAAAGGTAACTCCTTTGAAAGCTGGAAAATTAGTGATTCATCCAGTACCTTTCTCTGCTGTTCACTATATACAAGATAGGAGTATAGATCCTATGGAAGCCTTCTTTAGCGGTGGTGGATTTATATCTTGTGACACACTTATTTACTCAAATCCGTTGACTGTAGAAGTGAAGGATAAGAAATTGTCAACAGATGAGGAAATTTGGAAGAATCCAGAAGTGTCAACGAATGCAGATTGCATGGTTGTTTTAGACCGTTCTTCTTCTCTTCTTTGCAAGGATGACAGTTTGAAAGAATCGTATTATGAGTTGGAGAACTTATTCATGCAGAAATTTATAGGTAAAATAAAAACTGACAAAATGGATGTTGTCGCTTTTGCAGGAAGACCGAGTCTGCTTGATGATAAATCATTGAGAAAATCTGTAATGGAAATCAAGCATTATGGCGATAATGATGGCTCTGCCATATATGATGGAGTTTTGGCAAGTGTCATTCGTAATAGACTATACGAGGAAGGTAATAAGCATCGCTCGATATTGCTACTTACGGATGGAACTGATAGTTCAAGCAGGATTTCTGCCTCAACACTCGCCAGTTTTTTACAACAATATGGTGTTCGGCTAAACGTTGTGGCTTTTGCAAGTGATAAAGATTCAGTATTTTATAAAGAGAAATATTTTGATGCTAAGAGTCCGTTTTATACAAAAATCAAGAACGAACAAAGGTTTGACGATTTGAAGAGTATTGCCAAGAAAACTGATGGAGTGTTTGTCCAAGTGAGAAATAAGTCTCAGTTGAAAGAAGCATATAAATGCATTCAGAATACGCTTACTTTCTGCAAGACGCCACTGCTGAATACCTTCGTAGAGTTTTCATTTAATGAAGTAATGGTGAATCGTTTGTTCCAAGAAATATATAAAGATTCACTGTTGCCGTTATAGATATGATTCTAAAATTGAGGACTTATAGTTAATGAAAACTTGCACCTAACAATTGCTTAAGTTTGCAAGTTTTTTCGTTTCCAGTGATAGCAAGGTTACTTTTTCCCACTCTATAACATAAAAGGTATCGCAATTTAAACATTAAAGAATTAAAGATATGAACAAGACAAGTATTATAGATACAGCAGTATTGAAGGAGAAAGTGCAGGAGTATGCCATGAAGGTGGGACGCATCAGCGCCAGACGGATGAACTGCTCGATAAGTGGTACCCGGAATACACCAGTTATATAGAGGTGATTGATTGACGGAATAACTAAGTTAAAGAAAGGTATTATTATGGATTCATGGGAAATATGGTTCTGCGTTGCAAGCCTGGTTCAAAGCATGGGGTGCGCCTGGATTTACAGTCTGTTTCAAAAGCGTGCTTACAAGAAAGATATTCGAAGCCGACATTCTTATGTGTTGCTTGGCATGCTGCTGGCAAAGGAAGAAAAATTGCCCTACTATTTCTCCGGAAGTAGAGAAGAGGGGATAGGAGAAACCTATATCAGATTGCCTGAGGGTATCATAAAGGTCTTTTCCTGGGGTGTTGATGGCTTTGCCATTTCGCTTGTTGGGGCAGTTAAGGTGGATGACATGCTGGCCAGCAAGGCTCGTGAGTTCTGTAAGGAGTTGAATGCCAAAGAAAACAGGGTGCGGTATAGTGTAGGCTTCGATCCGATAGTTTCTGAGACTTGTTTTATGATTACCTGCAACTTCGAAGAAGAGGCTGATGGTGATGGTGAAGATGCCGCAGAATATGATATTCTCAGTTATGCCAAAACGTATCTGGTTCCCAAACAGCAGGAATTGCAAATGGCATGGGAACATAGGATGGAAGAATTAAAAAAGGAGAAAATATGAAGTGTAATTATAAAAATCAATACATTAAGTTGGGCTTACTCTCAATAGTTTTAGCCTTGTTCGGACAATTATCCCTTGTTCAAGTGAAGGCTGCAGTCGATACCCTTGGTGCTGATGAGGCTTTGGGCAAGAAGCATGTTACCCAAGTACCTTTGGAGCAATGCAATCGGATAGATACTTGCAGCGTAACCAGGTTTGCCATTGTTTCAAAAGATGGCAAGTTGGGTATCTATGACTTGGAGAAGCATGAGAATGTGACGGAGATAGATTTGGACGTTGCGGGTTTCTCTCGTCGTTATGTATCAGAAGATGGTATTGAGGTGTTCTATTTCTATGTTGAGAGAGGCATTGAGCGTGGTACCATAGGAGTGGTGGGAGAAGATAATCAAACTGTCGCAATGTGGATGGATAATCCCGAATATGTGGCCAAGCTTGATGAATGTACAACGATAGATAGTGTGATGACTCAGAAATGCCAAGAGGTTTTATCTGGAGGGTTGAAGGCGTTGAACGGCACATACGGACAGATTGCCGTTATTGATGCGCAAACAGAAAGATTGAAAACTTGGGTGGCATTGGAGAAAGATGGAGATGGTTATGCTGATGGCAAGCTGTTGAAGCAAGCGTGTAGCCATCGCATATTGACGCTTGTTGGCGTTACGCCGATGTTGGCAGATATTGATGGTTCGCTCAAAGACAAGATTGATTTGTGCGGTGGCGTATATAATATAGGTGACAGCATCAGTATCCGTGATCATAACTGGAAATCTGGAGGATATGGTGTGATGACTTGCCGTCAGGCTTTGACGCATAAATCGAATGTAGCGATGTTCAAGATTCTCCTGGTAAATCGTGGCGATGCTGCCTTTGGTATCTGGAAGAATATAACAAGTGCAGAAAAGCTTACCAGTGCTATGGAATTGGCTGCAATCCTGAATAGTGTCTATCAGAAGAACGTTCTGTTTTTTCCTACTTTGGAAGGTGATTCGGTTACAGAGGAGCCTAATGACATGATGCCTTTGGGACGTAAATATCTGCAGGAAGTCTTGGTTGGCTTAAATAAAGGGGATGGCATACAGGCTGCCTATGCTCCAAAGAAGGTTGAATTGGCTGGCATTTATGGTGATTATCAAGGCGAGGAACTTGAAAACGGCAAACATACACCGGCAGAAATGTCTTTCGTAGGAGTATTCCCAGCCCAAAAACCTCGCTATGCCCTGGCGGTATTTATCAACAGACCGGATGAGCCAATGCATAGCTCCAAGGATTTTGCTAACAGCATCGTGAATGAAGTTGTAGAATGGCTGTCAAAGCATTAACATGTCAAGTCATGATAAACTGAAAAACGATGAAAATAGAAATAGAAGATGTCTAGACGATTAAAGATAAAATGAAGGTATGGGCAAGATAAGTATAAAAGGTGCTGATGGGCAGCTCATTGATTTTCATGTGGGCACCAAGTACGCGAAGACCATAGAACGCTTCTTCTTTGCCGTAGAATACATGGAGGTGGTAGAAGAGCCTGTTGTTACGGTAAATAGCGACCATAAATGTTTTATGGCTTGGAAAGCGAAAAACAGAAAAACAGGAGAAATCAATTCGTATGGCGTAACCTTGACATACATGGGCAATGTTCCTCGTATCTACTCCATGACTTCAGAAAAGGTACGCAGGCATTTGAAGGCTGCAAGGGATTGTAGAAAGGAAGCGGAAAGAGCCCGAAAGCAGAAGGGTATTGTCCGAACCTGGACGGTGTTGAAGCTGGAAAGAAGACAGAATCATACGCTGGTATTGGTGAATGTCAAGACTGGGAAGCAGCGTATCCTGGTGCGGAATGATCAGCTGTTGATAGAAGACAAGGATATTGATTTCGCCGACATCTTCAGGGGCGTTTTGATAGGAAAGGATGAACAGCGAAAGAAGGCCCTGGAACAGAAGAATGTAGAATATGGAATAGAATTGGTTGAGCATGATGCTGAAGGATATGGTATGTTGAAGTGGATTTATCACAAGGAAACCTATTATTTCGATAGTGATGACTTCGTAGGAACGGATTTTTATCCTGCGGTGTATTGCCTGGTCAATTCTGAACTCGAATTCATAGTGCCTTTCAGGCAGACTCATGATTTTGAGTACATGAAAAAACTAATAAAATAAATGTATGATTCAAAGAAAACAACGGCTAGGAAGATAGTTTATGTTGATATGGGCGGTGTGCTTATGGATTTCCATGCTGGGTTGGAACTGATAGGTGATGAACTCCGTAAGGAATATGCTGGAAGATACAGAGACGTACCTCATATTGTTTCTTATCTGCCACCAGTAAAAGGTGCAGTCGAGGCTATGCATCAATTACAACAAAGTGGTAAATACGATGTTTATATCCTTTCAACCTCTCCTTGGAGTAATCCAACCACATGGTCAGACAAAGTGGAATGGATAAATAGATATTTGGACAAGTATTATTGTAAGCGTCTCATTCTCTCTCACCACAAGAATCTACTCAGAGGTGACTATATCATTGATGATAGGGGAAAACATGGAACAAGTGGATTCAAGGGAAAATGGCTTCGCTTTGGAAGTGAAGAATTTCCTAATTGGGAGAGTGTACTCGAATATCTTCAGGTATAAGATAAGAAATGATAGGCAGAATCACCCTAAAAAACAGCAGAATCACCCCCCAGAAGCATCCAAATCAGTTTCGGTGAGCGAAACTCCTAGTTTCTTCCTTAGAAACTATGACTTAGTTTTTTTAACATATTATTTCCTTAAATTCTTGTTTATCTCATAAAAAAGTTGTAGCTTTGCAATTTAGAAGAAACTATAAATTCATTATGATATGAAACAGGGAGTCAAGCAAATACCTAATGGTGTATCAAACTTTGTCACTATCAGGGAGCAAAACTTATATTATATAGACAAGACCATGTACTTGCCTATGTTGGAAGATGAGGCTCGAAACCTTTTCTGTATTCGTCCGCGTCGTTTCGGCAAGAGTCTCTTGCTGAGTATGCTTCGTGCTTATTATGACGTGAAAATGCAGGATAAGTTCCAAAGCCTGTTTGGCGACTTGTGGATAGGTTCACATCCCACGCCATGGCGTGGAAAATATCAGATGCTTTTTCTGGATTTCTCCAAAATAGGTGGTGATATTAGCAGTTTAAGGGAAAACTTCAATCAATATTGTGGCATCTGTTTGGATGATTTCATGGATAAGTATGGAGATTCTTATCCTGAACCCATGAAGAAAAGATTCTATGCCATGGAAAGTGCCGTAGGTAAGTTGAATATCTTGGGAACAAAAGCAGAGTCTCTAGGTATTCATCTCTATCTTGTAGTGGATGAATATGATAATTTCACCAATGTGGTGCTTAATGAGCATGGTGAAAAGGTGTATTGGGCATTGACCCATGCCAGCGGTTTCTATCGCGAAATATTCAAGGTCTTTAAAGGCATGTTCGACCGTATCTTCATGACAGGAGTCAGTCCTGTAACGCTTGATGACCTCACCAGTGGCTTTAATATTGGATGGCATATTTCTACCAAATCTAAGTTTAATCAGATGCTTGGTTTCTCTACAGAGGAAGTGAGGAAAATGTTCCTGTATTATCAGGAGTCTGGTGTCATTTGTCTGGATAGTGATGTGGAAAAAATCATTGCCGATATGAAGCCTTGGTACGACAATTATTGTTTCTCTGCCGATGCTTTGAAAACGCAGAGCAGGGTTTTTAATTGTGATATGGTTCTTTATTATTTGCGCAGTTATGCAGAATCAGGAGAGCCCCCAAGGGAGATGACAGCTCCTAATACGAGAACCGATTACAACAAGATGAACAAGTTGTTGCAACTGGATAAGTTGGATGGAAACCGTCAGGGGGTATTAATGGATATTATAGAAAAAGGAGAAATTCTTGGAGCAGTGAAGGAGACATTCCCTGCCAGGGATTTGACAATGGCTGAAACATTTGTCAGTCTCCTGTTCTATTATGGTATGCTTACGGTAAAGGGTGTTCGTGGTGACCGCTTGGTTTTAGGCATTCCAAACAATAATGTGCGCAAGCAATATTATGATTATCTTTTGGAAATATATCAGGACAAGGCCAAGTTAAATGTGTCACAATTGACAGAATATTACTATAAAATGGCTTTTGAAGGAGAATGGAAATGTGCTCTTCAATATATGGCAGATGCCTATGCAAATGTTTCTTCGGTTCGTGATTCTATAGAGGGAGAGCGCAATCTGCAAGGATTCTTCATGGCTTATTTGAATCTCAATAATTACTATTATACTGCTCCTGAATTGGAATTGAATCATGGCTATTGTGATTTCTTTCTTTTGCCTAACTTGACTCACTATGCCTCGAAGCATAGTTACATTCTGGAGTTGAAAATGATTCCAAAGAAAGAGAAGCGAATGTCGAAAGAGGAGCATGAAGCCTTAGTCAAAAAGCAGTGGCAAGATGCTGAGGAGCAAATCAGACGTTATGCCCAAGCTCCAAGGGTTGAAGCCTTGCGACAAGGAACCCAACTTCATAAGGTCATCATGCAGTTTGATGGCTGGAAGTTGAAGAGAATGGGGGAAGTGGAATGAGTAAGATCTATGAGGTGGTGTAATAATAAGTACTGATTGGCGAAAAGCTCTGTGTATTCAATAGTTAAGGCGATCACCATTGTGGTAATCGCCTTTAAAATCTTTATTCATAATTATTGATAGCCTCCACATACTCCCACAGTTTCTTGTAGAAAGGATGCTTCGTCATCGTGTCCTTGTTGCCCAGGATGATGAGCTTCATGCGGGCTCTCGTCATCGCCACGTTCATGCGGCGAAGGTCTTTCAGGAAACCGATCTGACCTTCATCGTTGGAACGCACCAGCGAGATGAGAATCACGTCTCTTTCCTGACCCTGGAAACCATCCACCGTGTTGACGCTGATGAGGCGGCGGTAAGGCTTGAAGAATTCATACTTCTTGATGAGCTTCTTCAGATACTGCACCTGGGCACGGTAAGGCGAAATGATGCCTACGTCGATGCTTTCGCTCAATACCCGCTGCTTGCCTATCTTGGTGAAGTATTCCGCCAGGGTGAGCAGGGTGAGCTCGGCTTCTGCCTTGTTGATACGCCCGAAACTCTCGCCTACAAACTGCTCCTTGAAGTTCAGATCTTCGCCTTCTTCTATCGTATCTGCCGGTTCCTTGTCGGAAGTATCAATCCACGTTATCGGATGGTCGTAATCCAATACGCTGCGGTATTTGATCTGTGGCGCACTTTCCACCTTGCCCCCGTAGAACCAGTCGCTGGAGAATCGCATGATTTCGTCGTTCATGCGGTATTGGATTTTCAGCAGGGTTACTACCTCGGGCTTGTTTTCGGCGATGCGCTCCATCAGGGTCTTGCCCAGTCCGGCTCTTAATGCCGCAATACTCTTCACGGTAGGCGGCAACTGGCAATGGTCGCCTGCTAGAATCACTCGACTGGCTCTTTTCATCGGAATCCAGCAGGCGGCTTCCAAAGCCTGGGCTGCCTCGTCGATAAACAGAGTGCCGAACTTCATGCCTTCCAGCAACCGGTGTGCAGAACCCACCAGGGTGCAGGCGATGACACGCGCCTCGCCAAAGAGTTCAGAATTGATGCGGATTTCTATTTCGGCGGCACGGCTCTTCAGCCTATCCATCTTCTGATGATAGTTCTCGCTTCCTTTCTTCCTGTTTTTTCTTAATTCTCTGATAGCCTTGCGGATAGCCCAGAGCTGCGGATAGTCGGGATGACTCTCGAAACGGCGCTCGTAGGTGAAGCCCAGCATCTTGTCGTTCACACGGGTAGGGTTTCCGATGCGGAGCACGTTGATGCCTCTATCCACCAGTTTTTCAGAAATCCAATCCACCGCCATGTTGCTCTGTGCACACACTAGCACCTGGCTCTCCCTCATCAGGGTTTCGTTGATGGCTTCCACCAGGGTGGTGGTCTTTCCGGTTCCCGGAGGTCCGTGAACAATCGCCACGTCCTTTGCCCAAAGCACCTCATTCACAGCTCTTTCCTGGGTAGGATTGAGCCATGGAAACTTCATCGGGGCAAACGAGAATCTGCCCGCCTTCTGATGCGAATAGAACAAGTCGCGGAGATAAGCCAGACGGTTGTTCTTCGCCTTCATCACTCTATCCAAGGCCTCGAACATCAGCTTGTAGCTGGTTTCGTCGAAGGACAACTGTACGCCGATAGGCTCCGTAGACTGCTGCAAATCGAGCAGCGGGGCAGAATCAGGAACGGTAATCACCATTCTGTCACCATCCACATAGCTTACGGTTCCCGTAAAGGAGAAATATTTGATCTGTTCTTCACCTCTAAAGAACATGACGGGGCGACCGAACTCAAAATTGTGCTCGATATCCTGATCCGAGGTACGGAATACCTCGATGGCTGTTTGGTTCAGCGAATTATAAAAGCTCTTTCCCACCTGTAGCGGGAACCAGGCATCACCTCGTTTCACCTTTCGCTTCATGCCCATCTGTTCGGTGAGCTTGCGGAAGGCTTCCTTCTCGGTGTAATACTCCAGCTGGAGCAGGGTGCGTTGCTGCAACAATGCCTGAATTGGTGAAATCTGTTCCATAATTGGTTGCAAAGTTACACCAATTCAGGCAAAAATAAGAAGATAATAGGATAATTATGCTTAAAGACTATCATTTTTCCCATCATCTCTGCCAGAGTTGATAGTCCTGAATCTCGTTGGCGTTATTATCCGGCGAATCATTCTTGCCGTTTTCTGTCGGCACATTCTGCTTCTCTTTTGACTGCGCCCTATGATAATAGGTGAAGGCGATGAGGCTGATGAGCAGAAGGGCGATGATGCCGAGAACGATGCCGCCTGCCTTCAGCAGGGGCGATTCATGCTTGTGTTCTCTTATTTCGCGGATGCTCTTGGGACGGATGCTCAGGTCGCGGCTTATGCATACTTCTGCCGTCTGCCTGAGGTGTCTGTCGTGGGTGGCCTTCGCCATGTCGAGAAGCACCATGCCCAGCGAATAAATGTCTGCCTGAGGGTCTGATTTGGCTCCCTGCAGGAGTTGCTCCGGGGCGATGTAGCCCGAGGTTCCTGCCGGCAGTTTAAGAATGGTGAAGGAATCGCTGTCGGAAAGTCCGAAATCGATGAGCTTCACGTTCTTGCCATTGTGGGTTACCATGATGTTGGCGGGTTTCAGGTCGCGATGAATCATCTGCTTGTTGTGCATGTATTCCAGGGCGTCCATCAGTTCGTGGGCTATCTTGTGCGCCATTTCCGCCGTGAGCAGTTGCTGGTCTATCAGATATTGCAGCGTGTCGCCATCTATGTATTCCATCACGATGGTGGTGCCCAGGTTCTCCACTTCTTCCATGCCTATGGTATGGCAGATGTTGGGGTGCTCCAACTGCAGACCTATCTCGAATTCCTTGGTCAAAGCCTGGCGGTAGATGGGCGTATAGAGAAAGTCGTTCTTCAGGCATTTCAGCATGTAGCGCTTGCCGTATCTTGTGGCTGTGAAGATGCGGGTGTGCCCAGAGATGGAGACGTAGCATTGGCTGAGGTTGCTGAACTTAGACTCCACCGGCTGGGGGTCGGCAACGTTCATCTCCTTGTTGATATCTTCCGTGAATCCTGATGTTGTCTTCATCGGCTTATCTGATGTTGTGTTTATTGACTTATCTGACGTTGTTTTCATTGGCTGATGATGCTGATAAGGGTGAGACCTCCGTTTCTTCCTGCCACGAACGATGCGGTACGCTCGCCGTTTCGCTCGATGTAAGGCAGATAGAGCGGCTGCTCCTTGATGAAGCATCCGGTAACGAAATGATCGCCTGCTTCAAGCTTGCTGTTTTCTGAGGAAAGTATTTCGTAGGTACTCTTGCCCAGATAACGTAGGCGCAGAATGCGGTTGGGGCTCCATCCGATGGCTATCTCCGTACCCTTCTTCAGGTCGCTGCTTACCAGTTGGCTTGCCTTGAAGAACGAGGAGTTGTAGCGGGTACTGGTCTTCAGCCATTGCTTGAACTCCATGTAGTTCTTGTGCCCAATATATTGCGCAAGAATATCGAGCGTCACCATGCGTGGCTTGTGGTTGTCGCTCACATAACCGTAGAGTCGCTTCAGGGTTGAGGGTGAAACCTTGCCGCCTGTATGCTTTTCGAGGAAGAACGAGAATTCCTCAAAGTCGGTGGTGGTGGCTAGTATTTTGCCGTATTCCTGCTCCACGAGAGACTTTAATTCTTCTATTTCAGGTGTTGTCATATTCTAAGTGTTTTTTTGTTTTTACTGCTCAACAATGTGTTCAAACTTGCTCCAGCTTCTGTTGTTCTGATAGAGCTTCTTCTTGCCTGCCGGTACGTGAAGCACGCAGGTTGGGAGGAATGGGGTGCCCTTGGTGGTGAAGGCATTCGTATTGCATACGGGTGGATAGGGGGCATCGACGTAGAGGTCGGTGAGCGGACAGCCGTCGAACACGTAATCAGAAACGAGCTCTGTCTTCTCGCCCAATCTTACCACCTTCAGGCGGGTGCATCCCTGGAAGGTGCCCGTAGGAATCAGCTTGAGTTGGGCTGGCAGAGAAACCTCTTCCACCAGGCTGTTCATCAGCGCTCCCTGTCCTATTTCCGAAAAACTATCCGGAAAGATGAAGCGGGTGATGCTGCATTCCTTGAAAGCATAATCGCCGATGCCAGAAAGAGTGGAAGGCAGGGTGTAGTCGCCCTGTTTACCCATCGGGAACCAGAGAATTTCGGTTCCGGCTGCATTAAACAGTACTCCATCCAGACTGCTGTAGTGGGTGTTGGCTTTCGAAACCTGGATGCTTTCCAGCGCCGTGCAACCGGCTGATGGAAGCAGCTGGCTTACAGAGGCTGGAATCTCTATTTCCTTCAGCGATGTGCAGCCGGCAAACGCATCTTTCTCTATCTTGGTGACATCCGATGGAAGGAGGATGTGGCTGAGCTGATTGCATTGGGCAAGGAATCCCTGACCCACCACCTGATTTTCGGTGTGGCGATGATAAGGTCCGAAGTCGCCTCCTCCTGCTACGATGTGGGCATCAGCCAGGTTGATGTCGGCAAGTTTTCCGTCCGTCGTTTCATCGTTGATGTCTCTTCCTGCCATCGTTCTCAGGCATCTCAGGTCGTCTCCATTCAGGTCGCCGGCTATCGTGAGCTGGGTGTATTCGTAGAGATGATTACCCATCAGTTCACTCAGTTTTCCTGCTTCCTGCAGTTTTACGGCGTCTGAAGTCCTGAAGGTGATGGCTTGGCTCTTGGTTTCGCCTACCCGGTTTTGGGCGTAAGCCCAGATTCTGTAGGTGGTGTTGAATTTCAGGTCGTTGAGTTCCACCTGCTGCGCTCCGATGGCTCCCTGGTAGTTTTCTATCTTCGCCTTTTGCTGCGTAGGGGTTGCATCGCTATCTCCGCTTTCTTCTGCCTTTTCTGCATCCTCTGCATCCTCTGCATAATAACATCCTGCTTCCGTAATCTCTTCACCGCCATTTGCCGCGATGTCGAAGCCCACGATGATGCTACAGGGACCATAGCTCAGAACCTGCGGATCGTTAAGGGCTGGCTTTTCGTTGGGCAGGGTGGTGAAGCTCATCGGGTTACTGCTGAGTGTGGTTCTGCCGTTGCTTCCCTGCAGCATGTAATAATAGGTGGTACCTGCCTTCAGACCCATCATGCAGAGTGCCACTTCCGTGGTGGAATGGCCATCCCCCGAAGGGTTGCTGTCTTCATCTGAAAGGCTGATAGGATTTGAAGTGAGCGCCATTTCCTCTGTCTCTCCGTATCTGAAGGAAAGAGTAGGCAGGGTGGTCTCTCCCTCCAGCGAAACCGAACCGTGCAGAGTGGCCTCGTTTCGGGTAATGCCGGAAGCTGGGAGAGTCGCAAGATGCGGCTCCAGATGGGTGGGTTTCTCGCTGCTGCATGCCGTGAGAATAGCCAGTATCATTCCTAAATATATAATCAGTTTACTTTTCATCTTGATGTTCATTCTTATTTTCCTGGATTATTTTTCTCGGCTTGATTTCCCGGTTTTTGATTTTCCCAGTTTGATTCCTATTCCGATGCTGCCCTGCCATTGCTTTCCGGCGATGGTGATGGCTGAGGCTGAAATACTGAGTTTTCCGAAGGAAACCAGGGCTCCCAGTTCTGCGGTTACTCCTTTATCAGAAAGTCCGTCGTTGATCAGATAACCTTTTCCTTCGCTTTCGCTCAGTTGCCAGGCTGTGGCAGACTTGCCGTATCCTACGCCTTCGAAAAGGCAGACGCCATGCGTGATGTGGTGGATGAGTCCTGCCGTCATGGTATAGTTGGTGTGGCGGGTTTCGCCCGAATAGTAGGGCTTGATGTTGCTTCCGCCGATGAAGCCATCCTTGTCGCAGTTGCCCTCCGTGCTTCCCAGGCTTTTCAGATTGCTGCTGGCATGGAGAAAGAAACCATGGCGGCGCATCAGGGCAAGGAAGATGCCGTAAGAGGGGCCGTCTTTGTGCAGGGCTAGAGTAGCCAGACTGTAGAAGGCGAGTGGCATTTTGGGGCGCACTTTCTCGATGGCGATGGTGTCGGTGATGGTCTTTATCTCTACTATTGTATCGTGGAGTTCCGTGATGGGAGGCTTGGGCAGGTTGAGCTTCATCTCGTAGGTCATTCGGCTCTCCAGCGGTTTGCCCAGCCGGTAATCGCGCAGCACGCCCCATTCGGGATGTTTCAGGGTGAGGGTCTTGGTGCCTTTCGGCAGATAGAGCCAGATTTCGCCCACTTCGTCCTTTCGCTTCACGATGCCGAGAGGGGAGGAGAAGGCAAAGTCGGATGGAGCCACTACCTTGATCAGGGCGCAGGCTTCATCGTTCAGGTCACGCACATTGTTGATAAAGGCGCTCACATCGTTGGGCAGCTGGCGGAAACTAGCCACCGAAAACTCCTGTGCCCTAAGGGCAGAAGGAATGGCTAGCCAGAGAATCATGGCTAGTAGCAGGCATCGGGTTTTAACTTCTCCCATCATATTTTCTTTTATTCTAAATTAAAGTCTTGAATATTAATCACATCATCGCCTGAGTGTACGGTGGCAGCTGGCTGCCAGGTGCGCACATGGATGAGCGGCATCGACTTGTCTCTGAAATCCCAGAGCAGGAAGAGGTAGCCGTCATCACTATACCGGTCGCTCTTGTATTGCTGTCTGAGCGTTACGCCGTAGATTCCGTCCATCGTAGGGTGGCGCAGGATGCGGAACCCCGAAAATCTGACGTCGATTTTCTGATTGGCAGCAAACACCTTGGAAAGCCTTGCAAGATAATCGCGCTTGGAATGGATGGCGAAGGTAACCCGGCTTTCTGCCTGGCATTTATCGTCGTTGGCGATAGGTTTCACCACATTTCCCACGATGATGAGTGCCTTGTCGCTGAACACCTGTCGCAGGAAATCAATGTCCTTGGTGGTGTAGGCTGTGCGGAAATGCTCGCAGTAGTTCAGGATGGTGCGGCGGCGCCGGGCATCGGTTTCTGCCAGTTTGCCCTGCATGATTTTCGAGGCTTCCTTATAGAAGGGATTGCTCTGCGCCATCGTCTTGAGATTAACCTGCGAGAGGGCACTTGACTTCCTGCCTGGTTGGGCGGATGCAGCAAATCCTGCGGTTCCTGTTGAGCCTGTGCCTCCAGTAGATTCTGTGCCTCCTGCTGATGGTCTATTTGCCAAGCCCTTCTTTTCCCCCGTCAGATTTGCGAAGTCTTTCCGGTCTTCTGCCGGTTTGTATTCTCCTGCATTTTCATTCAGGAAAATCCTGCCTTGACGGTCAATGTATCCTTCTCTTTTCGTGTTCTTCTCCCGGAATCGGAGCTGTCCGTTGCGATAGCGGGTGTCGAGCAGACAGCCACGTAAGGGGATGACAAACAGCTCTTTGCCGTCTTCATCTTCCACCACGTATCGCTTGCCCTCTTGGGCGTTTTCCTGTTCTACCAGTTCCAATCCTTCGTTCACTCCGTATCGGGTTTCCTTGCTGCTCCCATTATAAGCATTGAAGGGCGATAGCCATAATGCTGCCGCCCAAACTCCAAGAAGGAGAACCAGAAGGGATAAAATACTTACCGTCTTCTTCATTATTTTTTATTCTTATTGCCAATCTGTTATTTCTCCACCGATGTCAATCTTCACCTGGTCCGGATTGTCGGAGATGATGAGGTTGACGAGATGTTCGGTTCCCGGCTTAAACTGGAACTTGCTCTCGAAGAGATAGCTCACGCCTTTCATCACCACCTCGATGAGCGGCATTCGGTTTTCTATGCGCTGAGGTACGATGATGGCGGAATAGCTGGTTGCATCGTCCTGATGGGCGATGATGCTCTTTCGGGTTCCCTTTACATAACGGGTTGCCACTCCTGCCTGCAGGTCGATGGTGGCAGTAGGCACCGTGTTGTGGATGGTTACCTGAGCCGTGGTAGGCATGTCGCCCTCGAAATCCTCTCCTTTTATCAGGCGAATCTTGAGCTTGCTCATGATGTGCTTGAAGTTGAGAGGAATGGGTGAGGCTGATGCCGAAATGTTCTTGCTGCTGGCAAAGAGCAGGTCGCTTGCCTCATAGCCGCCCAGGGCTTCTTTGCTCTTGGCGGTACTTTGATCCAGGACTACGCTGAAGGGCTGGTCTGTAATGCTGCTTACATCTTCCATGTAGGGATAGTAAGCATAGGCAGTATAGGTGCCCTTGTCCCAGTAGAGGGTTCGGGCTGCTGCCCATTTGCTTCCGTCGTAGGTAAGCGCCTCGTTGTTCACCAGGTTGCCTCCTATTTCCAGCTGCGCCTTTGCGTCTGCCACGTAGAGACCAATCCTGTCGTTTTGCTCAAAGCTGGTTTCTGTGGCACGGGTTGCTTGTCCCGGATGGCTTACCAGGAAAGTCATCGGTGTGGATTTCGCATCCTGCGGGCGAAGAGCCGTTTCCTGCTCTTCGCTGCAAGATACCATTCCTAATATAGCGAACGCAAAACTTGCGTATCTTATTATATGTTTCTTCATATTTTTCTATATTTTAATGGTCTATACTATGATGAACCTGGCTATCGCCATTAGCGGTGCCTTCTCACCTTTGCCATCTTCAGCGGACTGCCCTTGTGAATCATAGGAGCATGCTGATAGGTTCCTGCGGTGCGCTGGTCGCCATTGCCGCCGAAAACACGGCTCTCTACGATTCCTGCATCTCGCTTGTCGTTCTTCACGAAGTCTTCGAAACTGTAGGTTTCTCCTGCATACGCCTTGATGCGCTTCACGATACTCTCACGGCTGATGGTGCTGTAGTAAGGAATATCGTTGTTCATGCAGGAGTTCGGCTCCGAACGGAAGACGCCACGGCTGTGCATGTAGCCTCCCTCGTAAATATCCACGATGTCGCTGTAGCGGTCGTCGAAGATCAGATGGCTCCAGCCCACGTTGTGCATCTTGCCCGTAACCTCCAGGTTGTCATACCAGCCGAGCGACTTGGCTCCGTTGAACTCATCTACGTGTCCGCAGCAGTTGCAACCGCAAGCATCAATAAAGGCATTGTGATAAATGTACTCATCGCCCAACTTTCCGAATCCGTGTCCGCCTGCCTCATGCTGGATGACGCCACGGGTATCGAGCGGATAACCATAGGTGCTCTTAGGACAGAAGGCTATTGCCGATCCGTCTGGCCACATCTGGCAGATGCCACCGTAATCGGTAGAATTTGGAACGATGATAATCAGCGTTTGGTTCAGATTGCTCTTGTTGACGGTTGGAGCACCCAGAGCATAACTGAATACTTCGTCGTAATCTGCCTTCAAGCCTACGCCACCGGTAAAGGTGGTGTTGAATCGGTTGTAGCGGATGGTATTCACGGTTCCCACGCCCGATTCCGTAGAAAGCGGAATGGCTGTATAGACGTTGAAGTAATCACGGTAAGTCTTGTAAGGCTCAATACCGAAGAAATATTCCACTTCCTGCTTGATATCATTCAGATATTCTCCGCTGGCAATATCCTTGGCGTTAAAGCCGTCGCCGAGCAGCACGATATTGATTCCACCCTTGTTGCCCTTGGTAGCCTTCTGCAGGGTAATCCATTCATCCTCGCCGTATTCATAGCCATATTGGGTAACGCTGCACTCGTGGGTGTAGTCTTTGTTCTTCAGACGGAACACCACCTTTCCATCACGGCTATCAGCATTCTTGGCCATTCCCTTGATGGTCAAGGTAACTTCTGTCTTCTTGTTGCCGCTGGCAGGAGAAACCTCACACCAGTCTGGCTTGTTGGCTACTTCCCATTCGCCTTCGGCGTTAATCACCAGTTTCTGCTTATGCTCCGTGCTCAAGGCGCAGGCTACAGATGGTCGGCAAACCAATTCGTGGTGAGCGGCGATACGCTTGAAGTCTTTCCAACCATTGGCAGCTTGGTATTGTTGGATGGCAGACTCTGGTACTTCCAAAGTGAAATTGTCTTTTGCTACACCATCGAAAGCTCCGCTCTCAATATGGGCAGGCATCGTTCCTTTGCATCGTATAGATGTAATCCCGAAACAATCCGAGAATGCGCCTTGACGTATTGTCTCCATAGATTCTGGGAAGATAATACCTTCCAACATTTTACAGTTTGAAAATGCACTTTCACCGATACTTTCTACTTCATTAGGAATATCAAGAACTCCCATCAATCGCCAATTGTTGGCAAAAGCATTGCTACCGATATGGGTAAGGGTAGATGGTAATGTTAAGGTTCCAGAAAAATCATTATTACAGAAGACGTTTTCCGAAATGACTTTTAGACTTTTGGGCAAGTGTAATTCGCCTTTGAAATGACAGTCAGCAAAAGCATCGTTTGCAATATTTGTTATACCATCATGTAAAGTTAATGTTCCGTTAAAACCACAGTTATGAAATGCTTCAGATGGTAGGGCTGTAATACCTTGTGGTATTGATAATGAGCCTGAGAATCCAGAACAGTAACTAAACGCACAATTACCCATTCTCTTAAGTTTTGCAGGTAATCTTAATTCACCATATAATCCACTACACCCAGAGAAGCAATATCCTCTAATTAATTCCAAATTATCTGGCAAAATTAAATTTCCTGTAAGATTTCTACAATTTTGAAATACGCCTCCATAATAGTCAGTTCCTTCATCACCCATGTCATCTTCGCCTCTATTTCCTAATTTTTTTAGAGTAGATGGGAGAGATAAGATTCCATTTAGACCGATACATCCGTTGAAAGCTCCACGTTTAATTTCTGTCACACCTTCAGGGATTATAAGAGAACCTGACAGATATTTGCAGCCGTAGAACGCATTTGAACCAATAGATTTTAAAGTGTCAGGAAGAACTATTCTATTGAGACTATTACTTCCTCCCACAGTCTGAATGAAATAGAAAGCACTATTTGGAATTTGATCATCCATATTCTCTTCATTCTCTTCGTTCTTTCCCCATCCTTTGATTCGAACTTCTTTCAAATTCAATGCTGACAAACGGAGCATAGAATCTCTCATGAAGTAGAAATCCTTTGCATTAATCTGTCCTGTAATCTTGAGATTTCGAACCTGAGTATAGTCCTTATTAGCCGCAGTAATGGCATTCTTCAAACCTCCAGGAGTAGAGTTGATGACAATATACTCCTTCGCCGTAGCATCATGGCTTACCAAATCATTCTCCCAAGGAGTGATGCTTTTGCTAACCAAAGTAAGCTTATAAGTGCCGCTTCCTGCCTGCTTATCCACCTTGATACCGAAGTTCATCATCTTGCCTGCCACGTAGGTAAGTGCCTCGTTCTTAGTGAACTTATAAGGCACACCACCGATGGTGATGCTGAAGAGGGTAGTGCCGGCTGCCACGGTTTGAGGAACCACGATGGTGCGCCACTCGTCGTTGACACGAGATGGAATGGTCATAGTGCTCTCTGCACTTCCGGCTGTCTTGATTTCGCCGGTAGAAAGGTTGATGCTTGCCTTGCGAGCCACATTGGCTGTCAGGACTATCTTCTTGGTATTCGCCCATTCGCCCTCGGCAAAACCGGAACCCTGAATCAGGGTAACACGGGCATTAGACATGCGATGAGCCAGAGGCAAACGGATAACGCTGGTGGTAGGAGCCACATCGGACACCTTCCCCCAGAGGAAATCGCTCGCTTCGTAACCTCCCATCTCACCCTCTGACGTTATGGTGCTCTGGTCCTTCTGCACTTCAAACTGATAGTCCTCGATGCTCTCAGGGTTGGCAAAAGGATAGTAGCCATACACATCAATATGAGTATGCTTGTCTTTCCAAAAAAGATCGTAGGCCGAACTCCATTTATAGTTAGGCTCATCAAAGGTGTGGCGCACATTGTCGCCACGGTTGCCGCTAACCTTCAGGGTTCCAGGAGTATTGCCATCGTAATCTACGATGTAAACACCCATCACGTCGCCATTGCAGAAACCGTTGTCGTTGACGCGGGTCACGGCAATCTGGTCGATGTCGCCCGATAGCTGGATGCGGTTGCTGTCATGCTGTTCGCTGCTGCCGAAGAAATCATCGCTACAGCCTGTGAAGAGCATGGCTGCCAAAGCCACCATATAATATAATAAGGTGTGCTTGGAAATATGAATTGTTCTCATATCGTCTTTGTTTAAGAGTGAATCTTTTTATTCTGCTGTGCCTCCGTAGTCGATTCCGTCGTCTTCCCACTTGGTGATGTTCACATTCACACCATTGCTGGTCTTGCTCAGGGTTACGGTAAACTTATGCTTCTTTCCTGCTTCGAAGGCGGTGAAGTTGGCTGCCTTCTTCAGTTGGTAGTCTTTGCCATCCACGTTCACGGTGATGAGTACGCCTTCGCCTGCAGTTTGCGGAATGATGAGTGCCTTATAGTTGTTGCCCTCTTCCTTCAGCGGAGTGAGGTCGGCAGCATCGCCCTTGGCAGTCAATTCGCCGGTTACGAGATTGGCGGTAGCCTGGGTCTTCAGCTGGTTAATCTTTACGCTGATCTTTGCCTTGCCCAGCGATTCCTCTGTAAAGCCATTGCCTGGCTTCAGGGAAATGGCCATCTGGCTCATCACGTGCTTCGCATCAATCTTCACGGCATTCTCGGTAGGAGCCACATGGGTGGTCTTGCCTATCAGCAGATCGCCTGCCTTGTATTTCTCGGTTGTGCTCTGGTCTGCATTCACGCTCCATGCCAGGGCAGTTACATCGCCGATAGTGGCGGTGTATGGATAATACAGATAGAAGTCGGCAGGGGTGGTGTTATCTTTCCAGTAGATAGGAGAGGCTGGAGTCCATGTGCCGTTATAGGTAAACTTCATGTTGTCCACATGATTGCCTGTTGCCTTGAGGGTGGCTGCAGAACCGTCTGTATTGTAGTTGACTACAAACAAACCGATGTTGTCTCCTTCCTCGAAGGAGTTGTTGATGACCCGTGTATCAACAGAGGTGCTGATATGGATTGGCAACTTCTTGCTCTCTTGACCAGTTGATGGAATTGGGTCGCTGCTGTTTCCCGATGAGCATGCTGCAAGAGCGAGTAGGCTACATGCTAAGATTCCGAATTGCTTCATTGCTTTCATTTGTTCGTAGTTTAAATTATTAGTTTATGATTTTTGCTTGCAAAGATAATGAAAAATGGGAAACTATACAAGTTCATAATGGTTCATTTCTGATTTTTCTTTCATGATGAACCTCAATTTGATACAAATAAGCGGAAAATATAACAAAACAGAACCCCAAACAGGCTTTATATTCCTATTTGGGGTTCTGAAATAACATGTTTATTTGATAATCTGCTCTACATCCTCGATGCTGCGGTTGAACGGACCGTTGTGCTCCAGCTTGATGGTGCACATGGCGGCAGCAAACTTGCCTGCTTCGGTAGGGGTGGCACCCTGCAGTCGCTTGTAGAGATAACCTGCCGAATACGTGTCGCCGCATCCTGTGGCATCCACCACCTCGTGAGGAGGATAGGCGGGAATCTCATAGAAGGTGTCATCTACATAAATCAGAGAACCCTCGCTGCCCAGGGTGATGATTACCTCGGTAACGCCCCACGAATGGATGAGCTTGGCTGCCTCCCGGGGATTCTTCAGTCCCGTGATGGTCTCCATCTCCGTTTCGTTCACCTTTAAATAATAGGTGTGCTTCAGAACATCGAGCTTGTCCTTCCAGTCGATGGGATAAACCTTCTCGTCTCTCACCTCGCGCAGATAACCCTGCACGTCGATGGAAACCCTGCCGCTGCGTGAGAGGAACTCCACTACCTCTGGCGAGAAATCATCGCTCAGCAAACTGCCCAGGTGGTAAACCTTCGCCTCCACCTTCTCCAGCTGCCTGATGGTAAAAGGGTCTGCCTTGGCAAGCACGCGCTGCTTGCGCTTGTTCTGGTCTTCCTCGTAGATGTTCTCGAAGAACACCGTGTTGCGGGATGGGTTCAGGGTGACTTCGATGCCAGCCTGGCGCATCTTCTCTATCGGTTCAGTTTCTGTAGGATCCATTGCCGTAACCAGCGAGAAACTTACGTCCTTGGGCAACTGGTTGATGGCGTAGGCAAAATAAAAAGAAGTGCCGCCTGCCATGTAAACCGTGCGGTGGGGAGTAACAATCTTATCCTTCGTTACGTGTCCAATACAACAAATATCTTTCATCATTTTTATTTTAAAACGCCTGCAAAGTTACAAAAAATCTTCGATTCAGGGCAACGTCTCTTCTTTTATTTCTACTTTTGTTGGAATTATTGGGAAGAAAAGAACATTTTTCTTTTGTAGAATACTTATTTTAATGTACCTTTGCAGCCGAAATAGAATAAACGAACATTATCTCGGGAATTGAAATTTAAACAACACTATGTGGTTTGATAATTTAATCAACGTGCATTCGGCGGTGCAAGGCATCGTCATTCTTTCATTGATCTGTACTTTGGGACTTGCCCTCGGCAAGCTCCATGTAAAAGGTATCTCCCTCGGCATCGCCTTCGTCTTCTTCGTGGGCATCGTGGCGGGCCATCTCGGACTCTCCATCGACCCTGACATGCTGGAGTTTGCCGAGAGTTTCGGACTTACCATGTTTGTATACGTGCTGGGACTCTATGTGGGCCCTAACTTCTTCGGCTCCATGCGCCACGAAGGCATCGCGCTCAATCTCTGGAGTCTGGCAGTCATCGTGGTGGGAACTCTGTTTTCCCTCCTCCTCTGCCTGGTGCTGCCCGTAAGTCTGCCCGATATGGTGGGCATCCTCTGCGGTGCCACCACCAATACGCCTGCCCTGGGTGCTGCCCAGCAGGCATTGCAGCAGTTGGGCTTGCCTAGCGGCGGGGCTGCCTTGGGCTGTGCCGTCACCTATCCGCTGGGTGTGGTGGGCGTCATCCTGGCGATGATGTTCCTGCGCAAGCTATTTGTCAAGCCCGAAGACCTAGAGATTCGACGTGCCGATGAGGATGACCATACTGCCATCGGACAGTATATCATCGTGAACCCGGCGCTCAATGGCAATACCATCGCCGAAATCTCGATGATGACCCATCGCAAGTTCATCATCTCAAGAGTATGGAGAGGCGAACAGGTCATCGTGCCGGAAGCTGATACCGTGCTCCATACCAACGACAATGTGCTCGTGGTTACCAACAAGGATGAGGTATCTGCCATGCAGATTCTCTTCGGAAAGAAGGTGGATAAGGAGTGGAATAATGATAAGGTAGACTGGAATGCCATCGATGCCAAACTGGAAAGCCGAATCATCGTGATGACCCGTCCGGGACTCAACGGAAAGCGACTGGGAAGTCTCCAAATGCGCAACACCTATGGTGTGAACGTGAGCCGAGTGCTGCGTGGTGATATCCGACTGCTTGCCACCGACGACCTCCGTCTGCAATACGGCGACCGCCTTACCGTGGTGGGCGACCCAACGAGCATCGACCACGTGGAGCAGTTCCTGGGTAATGCCGTGAAGACGCTCAACGAGCCTAATCTGGGTGCCATCTTCCTGGGAATCATCCTCGGTCTTGCCGTAGGAACCATTCCGCTTCATATTCCGGGCATGACGGCGCCTGTGCGTCTGGGCATTGCCGGTGGTCCTATCGTGATGGGTATTCTCATTGGTGCCCTTGGTCCTCGTGTGCAGTTCATCTCTTATATGACGCGAAGTGCGGGTTTGATGCTGCGCGAACTGGGTCTTGCTCTCTATCTGGGCTGCTTGGGCTTGTCGGCAGGTGGACAGTTTTTCGAGACGGTGATTCGTCCCGAGGGTTTGATGTGGGTAGGCATCGGTTTTCTCATCACGGTGGTTCCTGTGGTCATCGTGGGCTTCATCATCCTGAAGACCAAGAAGTATGATTTCGGAAGCATCTGCGGAATCCTCTGTGGAAGCATGGCGAATCCGATGGCACTCACCTATGCCAACGAGACGCTGGATGGCGACACCCCTAGCATCAGCTACGCCACGGTTTATCCGCTGGGAATGTTTATCCGAGTCATCATCGCCCAGGTTATTATCATGTTCTTTGTATAATAGACTTTGTATAGTAGACTTTATATAATAGACTTTTTTATAGCACAAAATTTTCCCTTAAGGCTAAATATTATTACCCTTAAGGGAAAATATTTTTTGCCTTAAGGGTAAATAAAATCAGCCTCTCGCTTGATGTTGATTTCCTTCCCCGTAAGAGGATGCTCAAAGGTAATCTCCTCGGCATGGAGATGAAGGCGGCTTGCCTTCTCGTTGCCATAGAGCGGGTCGCCAAGGATGGGAGCATTCAAGCCTTCGTGGTGGGCACAATGCACACGGAGCTGATGGGTCCTGCCCGTCTTGGGATAGAGTGCCAGGCGGAGATGGGTGGCATCGATGCGATCCAGAACCTCATACTCCGTAATCGCCTCCTTGCCCTGTTCATGATTCACAATCTGTCGGGGACGATCCAGATAATCGGGCATCAACGGAAGGGAAATCTTCTGCTTTTCTGCGGAAATAGAAGATTTTCCTTCTTCCTTCAACTCTTCTTTCTTTGCTTTTTCCCAGATTTTATCGCAGGCTTCCTGATCCTTACATCCAATGATGGCGATGTATTTCTTCTGAACCCGATGGTGAAGAAATTCCTTCTGCAGACGATGGTAGGCGAAATCCGTCTTGGCAATAATCATCAGACCGCTCGTTGCCATGTCGAGACGATGGACTATCAGCGGACTGCCTGCTGCTGGATATTTCTTCCGCATGATGGAATAGACGGATGGCTGGGATGAATCCTTGCCCGGCACAGACAGCAATCCCGAAGGCTTGTAGATGACAGCCAACTGGTCGTCTTCGTATAAGGTTTCCAAAGCCTGCTTTTCGGCAATTTTAGAATCAAAGACCCTATCCGGCAGCATCCAATGCAATATCGGCTTGCATTTGCCATTGCAGGCAGGATAGAACTGCAGATGATGGCGAATCTCCTCCTTCGGACTTTCGCCCCACCAGAACATCGCCATCTGCAAAGGCCTGTAACCATGCAGGTAAGCATATTGCAGCAGTTTCGGTTCGCAGCACTCGCCACTTCCGGCAGGCGGCACCATCTTCAGGGCAGCTATTCTGCTCGTTGCAAGGGTGGCTTGCGGATAATCCCTGAGGGCTGCATCTCTGAAAATCTCCAGCAGGTCCTTCATCTTGCCTTCATGATTCTGCATGCGGAACTGCGAGAACAGCCATTGCTGCAAGGCATCAGATAATGTCTTGCGCAGTTGCTTCAGGCGAAGAATATCCGCTTGAAAGACTTCATATTCCGTTTCCAGGGTGGTCTTTTCGGAAAGCGATTTCTTGAGTCGGCGCAGTTCAGCCTTCATAAACTGGCTTTCCTTCACCATCTCAGCCTCTTCCTCCGGGGTAAGATTTCCTGTCTTTCTCCGAGCATCACGCTTTGCCTTCGCCTCCTTCATCTTTTCCTGATAGGCAGCGATGGTCTGCTTCCGCTCTTCCTGCAGTTGCAGGATGAGGCTCTTGGCTTCCTTTATATGCTCATTGCCCTCCAATTGCTTGATTCTCTGGTTGATATCGGATATTTCAGCCTCGTGGGTCTTGAAATATCCGTCGGGTTGCAGATAGTCGAATACGGCTGGCACAAAGTCATCCCAGTCGCTTCTTCCGCCTATCTGTCCGCTATAGGCTGCAAGATAGCCTATTTCTGAGGCACCAGGTTCCGGATTGGCATTCTCAACGATGAGTACGCCAAACATTTTTCCTTTATCTATCTCCTCTCGCCAGTCTTCACGCTCCGATAGATAGGTTTGCAGCTCCTTGCATACGGCGATGCAAAGAGGATGAGGCTGATAATCGAGCGGATTGTTCATGCGCTCGGGGATGTCGATGCCTGATAACAGGACTTGGTCTATGGAATGCAAAATCATACTGCAAAGTTACAAAAAAAAGTGCAGAAGTCTTGGTTTATCCACGGAAAAATCTTACTTTTGCATAATAAAACGAAAAATTAGTAATGAATGACAAGAAATAGCAATATATTCTATCACCTCGTCGCCTTCCTCACGGTAGCGATATGGGGTACCACCTTTGTAGCTACCAAGGTGCTGATGCTCAATGGGCTTTCGCCAGCCCAAATCTTCACCTTGCGCTTTTCCATAGCCTACGTGCTGATGCTCTGCTTCAACCACCGCCGCTTCCTTGCCGACTCGTGGAAGGATGAGGCTAAGATGGCGCTGCTGGGCATTACGGGTGGTTCGCTCTATTTCTACAGCGAGAACGAGGCGATGAACTTCACCACCACCACGAATACTTCGCTCATTGTGTGTTCCTGTCCGCTCTTCGCCACCCTGCTGGTGCGTATGGTCTATAAGGATTCCTCCCGCATCCACATCGTGCAGCTGCTCGGTTCGCTGCTGGCTTTTGTAGGAATGATTATCGTGGTATTGAACGGCCGTTTCGTGCTCCATCTTTCTCCAGTGGGCGATGCCCTGGCGTTTACGGCTTGCATGTGCTGGGCGATTTATTCGCTGCTGATGAAGTCGGTGAGCAATCATTATGGGGCGGCATTCATCACCCGGAAGGTGTTCTTCTATGGTGTACTGACCATTCTGCCGTATTATCTCTTCATTCCGGGATTCCCGTCGATAGAGGTCTTCAGCCGTCCGCAGGTCTTCGGCAACCTGCTCTTTCTGGGCTGTCTCGCCTCCATGATCTGCTTCCTCACCTGGAACTGGTGCATCTCGAAACTGGGAACGGTGAAGGCTACCAACTGGGTGTACTTCAACCCCATCACCACCATGATATTTGCTTCGTGGGTGCTCGACGAGAAAATCACCCCCTATTTCCTGGTGGGCGCCACCTGCATCCTGCTGGGCATGTATGTGACAGACAAGAAAACCAGGGGAGAATCGTGAAGAAAAGAATAAAGAAAAAATAAAATAATAAAGGAGAATTGTAAAGAGGTGGAATGATGTCCTCACCACCTATGTTCATTTAACCGCTTGTTCTTGAGGATAGACAAGCATGGAACTAACTGGTATGAAAAAGAATAATTTCTTATTGGTATCTTTTTTGGCTATGGCAATGACCTTTTCCATGGTGTCTTGCAGTAGCAGTGATGATCCTGATGTCCCAGGTACAGAGAATCCGGGTGGTGGCACAGAGAACCCTGGCGGAGGAAGTGATAATCCTGGCGGTGGCAGCGGAACGGCAGATATGACCGCCGCACAGGCCAAGCAGAGTCTGGAAGCTACAGCCCAGGAGTTGTTGGGTAAGATGAACGTGAGTGATCTGCAGGAGTTCAAGAACATGATTGATGGCGTTGATTACGAAGATGACGATGCCGTGTCTCGTTGGTTCGAGGCATGTGGAGATGCTTCTGTGGTTTCAAGCAGCGACTATGGTACCAAATACCTGATCATTGCATCTAACTTTGTAGGTGAGTTTACGCTTCAGAACGGAGTGTGGAAACAGACTCAGAAGGGTGGCGATCATCTTTCTTTCATCTTCAACGACAAGCAGGGCAACAAATGCGTGCTTACCTTGAAGGCCAGCAAAGAGGGTACAGAAATTCATCACGATTGCTTCGACGATGAGGATGAATATTGGGATGGCTACAAGTGGCAGGAGTATAAAGACGAATATCGCCTTTTCTTGCCTAAGAAGATGGAACTTACTCTAACTAGAAATGGCGAGGTAAGAGCCATGACCACGGTTGAAACCCAGGTGAAGACCAGTGGTGAGATTGACCTGACCAAGGATGAGGTAGAGATTACTTCCACAACTCAGGTTGGTGCTTATAAGGTAGTGGTTAACAAGGCGGCTTTCAAGGCAGGAAAGTCGGCTGAGGCTAAGGCAACTGTCTCTAAGGGTAACGAAACGCTGATTACGGTTGCTGCCAGTGCTACGGGTTCTATCGGCAATGATTTGCAGGGATCTTACGGCAAGGTTTCTGTGTCGGTTGACATCTTGGGCAAGGCTAAGGTGATTGCTACGCTTTCGGATGTTGATCTGCTGATTCAAAACCTTGATAAGGCGGGCAGTAATGATGAAAACGAGGCGCAGTTTAAGCAGTATCTTGAGAATGCCAACAAGTTGATTGATGCCAAGTTATACCTCAACAACAGCTCAAAGAGCTGCTCTAAGGTTTATCTCGCACCTGTAGACGATGGCTATGGCAACTACCACTATTGGTATGCTGAACCATGGTTGGAATTCTCAGACGGTTCCAAGTATTCTTACTACGATTACTTCAACGAGAAGTCGTTCAAGAGTGTCGTGGATAAGGTGCAGAGCATCGTGGACGATTTCATCAGAATGTATAATTAAGAGAATTCATTATTTCTAGTGTTGAATTATCAGGGAATTATTTGATAGTGAAAAGAGTTTTCTGCATATTTATTTATGTAGCATTCTGCATATTCAAGGGCGTGTCGGCTGAATTGACCGACACGCTCAATCATTATGGACTTCAGGATGTGGAGATTCGGGGCAAGCGCCTTCGCTCTCAGTTGAGGGAGATAGAGGGTGCCAGCATCATCAACATGCAGCTCATGGATGATATGCCTCATATTCTGGGCAATGCCGACCCTATGCATTATGCCCAACTCTTGCCTGGGGTACAGACCAATTCTGAATATGATGCCGGTCTGCATATCCAGGGATGCGATAATTCCCATAATTCTGTTTCCCTCGGCGGTGTACCTATTTATAATGCGGCACATCTGCTGGGTTTCTTCTCCATCTTCAATGCCGGACATTTCAACGAGATGAGTCTGCTGAAATCTCCTGCTTCCGCTTCTTTTCCCAATAGGCTTGGGGGTAGCGTGGATATGTTGACCCCTACTTGGCTTGGGGCAGAAGATAGTCTTTCGGCGGGTGGTGCACATGGTGAACTGTCGGTAGGTCCGATGTCTTCGCAGGGTACTCTTCGCTTGCCTCTTGGCAGACGCTCCCTGCTTTTGCTTTCAGCTCGTGCCGCCTATCTCAATCTGCTCTATTCCAAGTGGCTTGAGGTAGATGGCGATGAAGTGAAGTATGATTTCTCCGATTATAATCTCTCTTATATCACCCAGATTGATGATGCCAATGTGTTGAAACTGGAGGGCTACTGGGGATTTGATAACATGAAATTGGGGCAGGCAAGTCATGGCTTGCTGGGCAAACTGAAATGGGATAATACGATGGCAGCACTCCATTGGTATTCGCGCTCGAAGGAAACTTCGGATGAAGGAAAGAGTGATTGGACGATGGAGCAGACGGTATATTATTCCCGCTATGCCAATCGCCTGAACATCGATGAATATTCCTTCCAGGTAGGAATGCGTTCCTATATCTTCGACTTGGGATATAAGGGAAATCTTTCCTGGGGAAGATGGAAGATGGGTGCTGAAGTGATTCGCCATCAATTGTTGCCGCAAAATGTCGGAATATCGGGTAATCTGGCTAATTATCAGTCTGATACACAGCACCAGAATGCGATGGAAACAAGTGCTTATCTGCAGTATTGCCAACCTTTGGGTGAAAAGCTCCTGATGGAACTGGGAACAAGGGCTTCGGGTTATCATTGTCAGAAATCCTACTATCGGGTGATGCCTCATCTTAAGTTTGATTACAATCTGTCGCCATCGGCAAAGCTGAATCTCAATCTGGGTATCCGGAACCAATATCTTTTCCAGACAGGTTTTTCTTCAGCAGGACTTCCTACGGAATTCTGGTTTGCTGCCGATGCGAACCATCGTCCGCAGTATGCCTATCACGTAGCCCTGCAGGGAGAGTTCTGGTTTGCCGAGAGGGAATATCGGTTGAGTGTTGAAACTTACTATAAATGGCTGAAGCACCAGATGGAGAATAGCAGCAACATGTTTGACATACTCTTCTCTTCTTATTCCTTTGATGGATCCCTGATGCATGGCAAGGGCTACAACTATGGCTTGAATCTTCTTCTCGAAAAGAGAAGGGGAAAACTCACGGGATGGTTGAGTGCTTCCCTGGGAAGAGCCATGCGAAAGTTTGATGGCGCACAATATCAGGGATGGTATCCTGCCGGACATGAACGTATTTACGAACTGAATGCCGTGGCTACTTATCGCATTAACCGCCGTCTCAATTTAGGGGCAACCTATGTTCTGGCATCCGGAACTCCTTATACAAAAGTGAATTACGCCTATCTGATGTCGGGTAATATCGTTACGGAGTATGGACCTCACAATGGAAACAGGGTTAGTCCTTATATGCGACTCGATTTGTCGTTGAGTTATGATTTCGTTGCCAGGGGAACCCGTCGCAGTGGCATTAATTTCTCTCTCTACAATGCAACCATACACGGAAACGATTTGTTCTATCGTATCAAGGTATATGATAATCACGTGAGATATGGTTCTTTCAAGTTCCTGATGCCCATTATGCCATCCATCAATTATTATTATAAATTTTAATCAATTCGGTTATGAAAAACAGTTACAGTTACATCGTCATGATAGTCTTGTCCTTATCTTTTCTGTTGGGAGGCTGCAGTCAGGATGTTTCCACTTCCAGCCTGTCGCAATTGGTGGTTGAGGGGTGGATAGATGCAGGTGGCTTCCCAGTGGTTAAGTTGACCCGCACGATACCGTTGAGTGATGATGCGTTGTCGCTGGATAGTCTTTCCCGTTATATGGACCGTTGGGCAAAGGTCACCATTTCTGATGGCGAGAGAACTGAGGTATTGGCGGGGCGATATGATAAAAAGTATTTCCCACCTTTTATATATACCACTTATGATATGCGTGGCGAGGAGGGCAGGGAGTACAGCTTGCGGGTTGAGGCTTCGGATGGCAAGGTGGCTGAAGCCAGAACCCGCATACCTGTGTCGGCAAAGATAGATTCATTTCGTGTAGAGCCTACGGATGTGGACAGTCTTTTCCAGCTTTATGCTTATACTTCTTATCGTGGAAAGTGTAAGCTTTTTACGCAGGTGGTTGGTAAGCAAAGGGAAATGTCGTCAGCAGAGTTGGGGCTTTTTGATGATGGGATGATAGAAGAGGATGGCAAGTTGTCTGTGAAGCGTGGCAGGGATAATCTGCAGAAGGATTTCACCCCTTTTTTCAAGAAGGATGAGGTAGTAAGGGTAAAGTTATCCACCTTAACCGATGAGGGGTATGCCTTCTGGCGCAGTTTCGAGGATATGCTGGCATTATCCAGAATTCCCCTGATGCCAGTGAATACCAATCTGAAGTCGAATGTGCATGGTGCCCTGGGCTATTGGCAAGGCTACGGCTCCAGCTTTTATGAAGTGAGGATTATGGTGGGGGAATGAAGGGGAAAAGGACCTGGTGATTTTTAATGTTTTAGATTCTTCAGGAATCTGATAGACTTATAAAAAGGAAGCGACGAAATGCAGATAATGCGTTTCGTCGTTTTCTTTATCCAAGAAAATCTTTACTCCAATATTCTTTCAAATAGCATTTTTTATTCGCTACCAATTTACTACTAAAAAACTCAGAATACCTTATTTTACAAGTTTTGGGGTGTTCAGAATGCCTTATTTTGCTAAAAGTTAGTGTCCTTCAGGGAAGTACAAGTATGTAGGAACACATGCTGCACCAGCCTCTGCCGCCCTCATTTTCTGGGCTTTCGGACGAGGACAGGTTCAGGCGGCCATAAAAAAGTTTGCCGATGTGGTGTTCAGGATAATACGGGAACAGCAAAAACGGAAATAGGAAATCTGGCAAATCGCTATGGTTGTGTATTTATGACATTTTTTCATTTTAATAATTGAGTGAGATTTTCGTTTTGTAACAGACTGATATTCTTTTTATTACACGTTTCCTAGCTTTTGATATGCCGTATTTTACACGTTTCCTAGGTTTCGTAATCCTGTATTTTACACGTTTCCTAGGTTTCGGATGGTGCAAAAATACACATTTCCTAGGATAACGCCATGTTTTTCCTTGAGAATCTTGCCATTTTTAATGGTTTTTACGTTAATCTAAGGTGGTCGGGAGCACAAAAGAAAGCGCTAAAGTTGGTTATCATGTGCCCTTACCTCTCATTTTTTTTAGCTCAACAAGCACGATTTTCGGACGTTTAAGCACAATGTGGTGATGAATGGTATATCAATGGGATAATAGGATTTGCAGGATTCATTTTTTTTTATTACCTTTGTACCATGAATTGCGCCTAATCGCATTCTCTTTTATCAACATGTGTACATTGTCTAATGTGGCATCTTCAGGAGGTGGAACCCCGCCTCTCCACGTTGGTTTTACCGCCAATGTCTCCCCCGGAAATTCACCAGATGGGGGGTCGGTAAATTATATCCAAGACCCAACAAAGAAGTGGTATGTGATGCGTGCCACCTATCAACGGGAAAAGAAAGCATACGATTACTTGATTGCCGCTGGCATAGAATGTTATCTTCCTCGGCGGCGAACGATGAAAATCGTCAACGGAAGACGGATTCCTATGATGGAATCTTTAATACCTGGCTTGCTTTTTGTCTATACTACTCCAGAAATCATTCATGCTTTTGCTAAGGACACCAAGGATTTGCATTTCCTCAATCATTATTATAATCATTTCGAGACGGATTCTTACGGCAAGAACCCGCCGCTCGTCGTGGATGATGCTGCCATGATGAATTTTATCAAGGTGACGAGCGTGGATAATGAGCACGTGATGGTGGTTCCTGAAAGATTGTGTCATTACAAAAGTGGCGACATGGTGAGGGTGATAGATGGTGACTTCAAGGGAGTGATAGGAAAGGTGGCAAGAGTGTCTGGCCAGCAGCGGGTTGTAGTGGAGATAAAAGGGGTTTGCCTGGTAAGCACGGCTTATATTCCTAGTGCCTTTATAGAAAAAATATAGAAGTTGTGCCCGACACGGATTTAGGGCAAATGTTTATGAGAAAGCTTTATTTATCATTGTTTTGGTTGATGATGGGAGGTTGTCCGTTGTATGCGCAGGTTGCTGCTGATGATGCTCAACCAGTAGTGTATAACCAGAAATTTGTGCCGATAGGCTTAGATAATTATCAGTCGGGATTTTATTATTATAATGGTGGCAAGGTTTATACGATGCGTAGCTTCAATGTGGCCTCTGCTGCAAATATCCTTTCCTTGAAGGTAAATCCGTCTGGTTCCTCTTATGCCATCCTGGATAGCAAAAAAGGTAAGAACACGGTCTTTATCTATGATTTGTGGAAGGCGAAGAATGAATTGGCTAAGATTGCCAATGGCAAATACCAGCCGCTGGCGATTTGCTATTCTGCTGATGCCAAGGATCTGTTCCTGATGGGAAGTGATGGCAAGGTGCACGTGTTTGATGCCAAGTCGAATGTTGAAGTGGCAGCCTTCGATGCTTCCGTGCAGGCCAATAGAATGGCGGCTAGCACCAACAATTACTATGTGGCATTGGCGAAAGACAATGATGTGGAGGTGATGAATGTTGAGGCTAGAAGCAGAAGAGCCTTGCTGCAGCAGAATGCAGAAGTGAAGGATGTGGCTTTTTCTGCCAATAGCAAGTGGATGGCTGTATTGACTGCCGACGGACAATGCAACGTGTATGATACCCGTACTTTCCAGGTAACCTATCATTATGAGGCTTTGGGAACTGCTGAAAGCTGTTTCTTCCATCCGGAAAACAAGTATCTGGCTGTGGTAACGGGCGACCAGCGTGTTGCCATCATCAATCTTCTTAACGAGAAAGACCGCCACTATGTGGATGTGCAGAATCCAGGTGTTACCTATGTTAACTTTGTGAGAAATGCAGACAAGGGTGTTTATCTGGTGTATAATACCAAGAACTCTATCGTGTTCAACCCCGTGTTCTTCCTTTCGCCAAACCGTCAGGAAATCTTGAAGAACGAGTTGGAATCAAGAATGGCAGAGTGGATGAAGCGCATGGATGGCGAGAGTCTGGACGACTTTAACGCTCGTGTCAACGACGAGACGCGCATGAAGCAGATGCGACTCTTCGAGACGGAGATTGCTACAAGAATGGCAGAGAACCTGCTCACCACTTCCGAGGTGAAGGTAGGTAATTATAATCAGGAAATGGGAATGCTTACCCTCGATTTCAATACCATGCCAAGTATTTACCTCTCTGTGCCGGCTGCTCAGTTGAATGACTTCATGGATCCTGGAGCATTGCAGTTTTCAAATACGAAATACTGTGTGAACGATAAGGATGAGTTTGAGCTTGTCTATACAGAGGTTACCAATCCGAAGACGGGTAACAAGTATGTGTTCGATAATAGAGAGCGTAAGTCTCTGGCTTTCTTGGAGTCTGATGAGAATTTTGTACCATTCGCACAGTTGCAGACCTCTCAGATGGAGGAACTCAAACTGGAGGAAATCAAAAACAACATCTTGAAGAATGCCAAGGATAAGAACATCATCTCCGACCATACAAGTATTGATGTACGCACAAAGGTGGCTAATGCTACGGATGCTGCAGGCAAGAAGATTACAAACTATGAAGTAGCCGTTTCTTATACCGTGGATGAGGCATTCTCTTCAAAGGATGATTTCGCTGCTGGTAAGTTCAAGTGCGAGGACTCAAAGGCTGCACAGGCTATGCTGGCTGTGGTGAAGCAGGCTCTGGAGAACGACTTGTCGAAATACATGGTTGCCGGCAAGCAGGTGAAGGTGATGGTAACGGGTATGGCAGATGCTACTCCTTTTAGCAGAACGGTGGCTTACGATGGATGCTATGGTGATTTTGAGCGTGAACCGGTGTACAAGGATGGCGCCTTGTCGAACATCACCGTAACGAAGGCTACGGGAATGTCAGACAACGACCAGCTGGCTTTCTTGCGTGCCATGGGTGTGAAAGATTTTATCGTGAAGAATATTCCTTCGCTCTCTAACATGAAAACTTCCTTCGATACCAGTATCGATGTATCGAAGAAGTCGGGTAGTCAATACCGCAGAATTGGCGTTCAGTTTACTTTTATGGATGCTTTTTAAATAATCAGATTCAATAATCAGGTTCAATAATCAGGAAAATGAAAAAGTATTTTATAATCGTTTCCATGCTTTTGTCGTTTCTGGGTGGTAGTGCTACTGCCCAGACGATAGAGGAATCGAATGCCTTATACAAGGAATTCGTCCGCCTTGCCAATCAGGGTGGTGACAAGGCTGGAATGTATGATGCTCTTTATCGTTGCTATACAGCAAATTATGCTGTGCTGAAAAAATCGGCAAAGACAAGTGCTGCTTACGGACAGGCTCTTAACAACATGAGAAACATAATCCCTTATCTTCCTAATGCGGCTGCCTATAGCAGCAGCCAGAGGCGACAGGCAAATGCCATCCTGTTTGCCAAGGCTTATGTTGATGTGGCATCGATGTCCGATTTCTCGGGTGAAGGGTATTCTACTTCTCCATCCTTTGCGCAGTTGTCTTATTTTGCTGCGGCTAATCTGGTGAATGCACACCGTTATCTGGAGGCAATTCCTTATCTCAAGGCTTACATCCATTCGGGTGAGGACAAGTATCGCAAGACGGTGTTCGTAAATCTGATAAAAGCCTGTGCGCAATCTAGGGATTATACTGGCGGAATAGAAGTGCTTGACGAGGCGATAGCCAACTATCCTTCCGATTACAACATCTTGTCGTCTGCCGTGAATTTCTGCATCGACAATCAGGACAATGTGAATCTGCAGCGTTATGTGGCAAAGGCATTGACCGTTCGTCCTAATGATGAAACCTTGCTGAATATTCAGGGTAAACTCTTCGAGGACGGCCGGGATTACGAGAAGGCGCTTGGGGTCTATACCACTCTGCAGAAAACGCATCCTCGTGCGCTTGATGTCATCAAGCACCTGGCTATCAATAATTATAATATAGGTGTACTGAACTTCAATAAGTCGTTGGCTGAGAATGACAAGGGCGAAGCGAAGAAGCAGAAGAAACTCTATATGGAGTATTTTGGTCAGGCTGTGACACAGTTGAAGAACGTGGTCATGTCGGAACCTACCTCCTTGAAATACACGCAGGCATTGGCTGTGGCTTATAACTGTCTGGGTGATAAGGGGCAGCTTGAAGCCGTCAACAACAAGTTGGCTTCGCTCGGTGGCGGCAAGGTGGGTGCCGATTACATCCCTTCATTAATCAGTTTTGCCCAGAATGCAGATGCGCCAGCTCTGGCTCAGACTTCATCTGCTGGCGGGGGTTCTTATCTGCAATCTGCCTCACAGACTTCAGTAGCATCGGCTGCTTACGCCCCATCGGCAGCAGATGAAAAGGAGATTCCTTCTTATTCAAGCTTTGCCAAGAATTTCATCGAAAGTCGCATCAACAAATGGCAGCAGAAGGATGCTTACGAAACCGTGAGTGAGTATCAGGCTCGTGTAACGGAGCAGAATCGTGAGGCGAAGATCAAGGAGGTGCAGCACCAGGCTGAGCAGGAATACATCAGTACGTATCAGGGATTGGCCGATTTGAGAGAATTGGAGCTGAAACCATACGATGCAGAGAATGGTGTGTTCCTGATTACTTCCAAGTCGTTGGGACAGTTGATAGTACCGGTGCCAAGAACCAATAACGAGGCGAGAATCTTTGAGTCGAGCTGGGTAGGCATGCAGTTCAAGAACCCTAAATATTTCATTGATAACGACCATCTGGCTTTGGCAAATCTTACTTTTGTTACTCCTACGGGCAAGCAGTATCAGTATGACAATGCAGCAGCACTTCATTATACCGAGACGCATGTGGATGTGCAGTTTGCTGCCATAGACAAGAATATGCTTGCCTTGAATGAGAGCAAGGGAAGCAAGCAGAAGGTGAATACGCAGAATATCACGGTGGGCAACTCGGATGTGGATATGAACATTCCTGAGGTGAAGGCAAACAACAGCAAGACCTTTGCCGTGATTATCTCTAATGAGCATTATATGAATGTGGCTGGTGTGCCGATGGCTCTGAACGATGGTTCTACTTTTGCCAAGTATTGCGAAAAAACCTTGGGTATGCCCCATGATAACGTGCGCTATTATGGAGATGCTTCGTATGGAACGATGCTGAGAGCCGTGCGCGACATCAAGGAAATAGCTGATGCCTTCAAGGGTGATTTGAACATCGTGTTCTATTATGCAGGTCATGGTATTCCGAATGAATCAACAAAAGATGCTTTCCTGTTGCCGGTGGATGCAGATGGCACTCAGACGGAGGGCTGCTATTCCCTGAACAAGCTTTATAATGAGTTGGGCTCTACCCAGGCCAAGTCGATAGTGGTTTTCCTGGATGCCTGCTTCAGCGGCGCACAGCGCGATGGCGGCATGCTGGCTTCTGCCCGTGGCGTGGCTTTGAAAGTGAAGAAGGAAGATCCTCGTGGCAACATGGTTGTGTTTAGTGCGGCAAGTGGCGACGAGACGGCCTTTCCATACAAGAAGAAGGAGCATGGCTTGTTCACCTACTATCTCTTGAAGAAGTTGCAGGATACCAAGGGCAATGTAAGCTTGGGAGAATTGAGCGAGTATCTTGCGGATAATGTAAAGCGCCAGTCTGTGGTCATCAATCGCAAGGTTCAGACTCCTTCCACTATTCCGTCTGTTTCTATGGCATCTGCGTGGAGAGACATCAAGTTGAAGTAAATTAATTATTGTGATAACTTTTAAATTTTATAGATTATGGTGAAAAAAGTGTTACTGATGAGCTGCTTGCTTTGTTTGGGCATCCAGCTTGCTTCTGCCCAGAATGTGTTGAAGGGCAGGGTGGTTGACCATCAGGGCAATCCGATTTCGGGTGCCAAGGTGGAAAACGCCAAGGGTTCCGAGCAGACCACTACCGACATGAACGGTCAGTTCTCTTTGGAGACTGAGGGGAATGTGAAGAAGGTGAACGTGTATTACATGGGTATGCAGACGGCGCATAAGAAAGCCAAGCCCGACATGCTGGTTAAGATGGGAGGCATCAACTGGTGGAAGCAGAAGCCGGATAAATATAGCTGGTTTGTAAGTCCTCAGGTAGCTTTCGTTGAGTCAACAAAACCCAATTTTGGTGTAATGGTAGGACGTGTCAAGAACTGGGGCTGGTATGCCAAGGGTATTTATTCTCCGCTGCCTGATAATGATATGTATTCCGATTATTATAAACAGTGGTTTACTGGAGAAGTGAAAAAGGGCTATGCGATGGCTTCTCTGGGTGTTATCCGACGCTTGTTTTGCCCTCTACAGCTTTATACGGGTGTAGGCTATGGATGGAGACGCATTTCCTGGGTCGGATCTGGCGGTGAGGAGTGCCGTCATGGAGAAGATTGTTACGATGGTATAACTTGGGAAGTTGGTATGCAGCTGCGAATTAAGCATGTATTGTTGAATGGGGGTGTTAATTTCATCTATGATACGGCAGAAGGTAACGGCTTCTTTGATTACTTGACGACTGGTCATAAGCCAATTGGTAATTTTGGTATTGGTTATGTTTTTTAAAAGTTGACTATTATGAAAAGAAATATATTATGGATAGTGGCAGCTTGCTTGTTGTGCTTGGGATTTACAAGTTGTCAGGAACCTGATGCACCAAGCCCATTGGTGCCGGTTTTGCAATTGAATGAGGCTCAAGACGTAACGGCAACAACAGCATACGTAGGAAATTATAGTTACGATAGTGATTCATCTATCGGTGAGTTTTATTACTTGTTTTCAACGAACGAGAATTTCCAGGACTCTTTGGTGTATAGTGCCAAATTAAACAGTTTTACAACCATTTACGGTTTAAGACCTAATACCACCTATTTTTATAAATTAGTGGGAACCGATGGAAGTATCAAGGTAAATAGTGAAGTTAGAAGCTTTACTACTTTAAAAGGCTTCTCCATTGCTAAGTTGACTTATACCGATTGGGATGGAGAGGTAAAGGAAGTAGATGAAAGCATGTCTCCATTAGGTCTTTCGGTTGTAGATACAGATGGATGGAGCACTCGTAATCTGATGGTAACTTATCAAAATGGCGAATGGAGAGTTCCTGATGAGATATTGGGTAAAGACATAAAGGAGTGTGGAATTTATACGCCTTATAAAAAAGAGTCGGATTACATGAATGAGGATGCCTTGGGATGGTTAAGGCTTTGCACCTATAAAAATGGTAAGAATTCTGTGGACGATGTCCTTACCGGCTATGCATATTTAAAGAATGAAAAATCCGTATCGCTTCGCTTATCGCATGCTCTGGCTCGTGTTCGTTTCCACTTTACAATAGCAGAGGATTGTAATGAAGATAATCTTGAGGTACAAAGTTTTATCATAGATCAGGAGGCAAGTTCAAAGATCATTCCTTCTATATTCTTTTACAGTCTTTATGGAAAGATTACATCTGTTGGGGAATTTATGGATATTGATTCTGGAGAGAGTTTTGTTATGACCAAGAAATCTCAATCAGATGTTACCATTCTTTCAGGAGCAACCCGTTCTTCGGGTACTGTTCAGGCAAAGATTCAACTTTCCAATGGCTCTACTTATTCTGTGCCAATCACCTTGAAGGCAGACAGTTGGAAGAGTGGCAACACCTATGATTACAATATTGTGTATAGCCGAACCGGCCTAACCCTTTCTGATGTCACAGTAAAGGAATGGAACAAGAACGAGAGTGGTGATATTAATATTTACGAATAAACTGGAACAATATGAAACGAATGAATATATTGAAGGGAATAGCCGTGTCGGCAATGGCATTGCTGACTCTGGCTTCTTGCAGCAATGAGGATGCAGGCAGTCTCTCACCATCAGCCCAAGACAGAGTACCGTTGCAGGTAAGTGTGGAAGATGCAGCAACAAGAGGTATTATTACGGGTACTACTTTGCCTGATGATTGTAGTTATCGCATTTATGCTTATAGTAGAAATAGTGAAACCAATTATGAGGCATTGAATAATCAGAGTGGTTCCACGGTTCAATATCAAAAAGGTGTGAGCCGAATAGATGACAATCCAATTTATCTGCCCGAAGATGGCAGTGATGTGCAGGTAGTAGCTCTCTATGGTGGTATTAGTGGATCTTATGACAACCTTTGGGTGAATAAGATTAAATTATCTGAAAAAGCCCAGGAAGATTATCTGGTGGGTATTAACACAAACAAGGTGAATAAGTCTAATCCAAAAGCCAATCTGGCATTTACTCATGTGATGAGTCGTGTAACTTTGAACATCAGACTAGCAAAGGGTAATACCAATTACTATAAGATTCCTGAGGTAACAATTAATAATCTTGCATTTGATGCGTACATGGATGTAAGAGAAGGTAAGCCTGTTATTAATGGAGTGAATAATAGCCAAAATTTCAATCTTCCTATAAAGATTGATGATTATGTTCTGGATGATTCCGCAAAAGTTATAACTGCCGATTTCCTGGTCTTGCCAACAGAGCAAGAGAATATTACCGTCAAACTGGATGGCTTCTCGCAGGAAATCAAGCTCCCTATCTCTAATTTCGAAATGGGACAGCAGTATTCCTTTAATGTTGTTATAAGAGATGGCAAGCTAACTGTTGATGGATTTAAGATAACTCCATGGAGCGAGAAGGAACAGCAAGACAATGTAGTTGTGGATGGTACATATAAACAAAAAGCTAGTATCGGAGATTTCTTTTATAGTGACGGAACATATTCTTCGAATTATAATGGAAAAAAAGCTATTGGTGTAGTTTATGCTTTAACAGATAGAAAGAATGGAGATATAAATAGAAAATTAACAGAATCATATCATGGTAGGATTGTTGCGTTAGCAGATGTGTATGGTGGCGCTTATTATATGTCTGAATATAAAAGTGTAAATAACATTTCTAACTATACGATTGTCGGAGAAGGCAATACCGTGGTTAATGAAAAAGGCCAAATTGTGGAATGGCCATCAGGTGGTGCACTAGCTGATTTTAATGGACTATATGAAACGCAACAGTTGGAAAAGTTTAATAAAGATAACGAAGATGCTAAATTGGAAGCATGGTATCAAAGTGTAACTTATAGCACTGAGGGCTTTCCACAGGGCTCCTGGTATTTACCATCATTAGGTGAACTTTATTTGGTAGAACAAATTTCAAATAGTCGTGTAAAAAAAGCTTTTGATTCTAAATATTTTAAAAGTCTGTTCTCTGGGTATGAATACTATCATATAGATTATTGGACTTCTACACAGGTAAATGCCGATGAGGCTTGGATGATTTGCGGTACTTATCATACACCAACGAAGTCTGATAAAAATGGACATGATGGTTATACAAAAATTCGTCCTGTAACAACATTCTAAAAATGAACATATTATGAAATATATAAATTTATTCTTTTTAAGTTTTGTCATGATGTTCATGATAAATTCTTGTTCAGAAAATGTCAATGTGGCAGAAACTGGTAATGTTGGGGAACTCCAGATAAAAGCCGGTATTCAATCCGCTTCCCGCGCAATAAAAGAGGGAGAGTCGTTTGAAACAGGTGATGAAATTGGCGTTTTTGTTCCTCAATGGGCGAGCCTAGTTACTAAGGCAACATTGGATGATACTTGGTATCTTGATCGTAAAATTACGATAAACGAAGGCGATAAAGTTGCAGTTTACGCATACTATCCTTATAACTCTGAAAAAGGTTCCTGGGATGATAAAAAGGAATTTCAGGTGCCTGTGGATATCAGTAACGATGTAAAAAATGGACAAGCCGATTATCTATGGGGAAAGGCTGAGGCTAGTTTGGATGATCCTGTTGCTCGAATTAATTTTAATCATACATTGGCTCGTTTGTCTATAAAAGTCAGATTAGATGAGGCTGATCATGGAGAAGGTGTGCTTTCTGATGTGACTCTAGAAAATGTAGGAGCCAATCAATACGTTTCTACTAAAGGTTATCTGAATTTACATACAGGAGAAGTAGTAGCTAATTACGATGATAAAGAGTCTTTGTTTTTGTTAATGGATAGTTTAAATTACTCATTGAGTAAAGAAAAGGAAACTACCATAGACATGCTGGTAATGCCAATGTCTTTGCCAAAAGACAGCCTGGTACAGTTGACGTTGGCAATTGATGGAGCTCCTTATACAATCCCATTGAAGGCTCAGAATTTGGAAGCAGGAAAACAGTATTTTTATCCTATTACCATTAAGCGACCTAATGAAGATAATTCTTATAAATATGATGGAGTGGAGATGGTTGATCTGGGCTTGAGTGTAAAATGGTGTAGCCATAATGTTGGAGCAAAAGAGCCTACAGACAAAGGTGCGCATTATACTTGGGGTGGACTTCAGGAAAAAGGACATTCTAAAGATGATCCCTATTGTTCTGATTTAGATAATATTTCTAATACAGATTATGATATAGCTCATGTGAGTATGGGCGGTAAATGGCGTATTCCTACAAAAGAAGAATGCTTGGAATTAATGGAAAAGTGTACTTGGTTATATAATTCTGATCTTCGCGGATATACGGTAATTGGTCCTAATGATAATAAACTATTTATACCATGTGCTGGTAGTAGAGATAAATGGGGAGGTTCATGGGTATATAGTACGTATTGGATGTCTGAAGCGCGTGATAAAGATAAAGCTTATATTATGGATGTTGATTCAGAATGGATTGATTATAAAGTAACATTATCTTATATGGACAAAGTATGTGGGGGCACAATCCGACCGGTTTCTGATTAAAGTTTTTGTATTCTCCTGATTTCAAAACACTATAATTAAATGTGTTTATAAGCTCCTGGGCAACTTTTTGTTGCTCAGGATTTTTGTTTGACTAGCATGTTGTAGGCGTAAGGCTATGCTAATCTTTTTTCTCTTTTTATCCCTCACATCCCTCACGATTCCTATTTTTAAAACTTTAATTCTTTGAAAATGAAACACTTGCCTCTTTAATCTAACGTGATAGATAGACGAAATATTTACGATATCCATCACTCTATCAGTCACGATTTGCCCTCATTCCTCACGATTTCCGGCTTCCTCTCTTCTCAAAAACAAACTTTAACGTGCACAAAAAGGGTTACACATGAAATATAATTGGGAAAAAGCTTGCATTCGGGCTTAAAATTTTGTATCTTTGCAGGGACAAAGCTACACAGGGCTATTTTTTTAAGTGATAGATACCATGACAATATCACCAGAATGATTACCTCGCGTTCCTTTGTGGAGAGTTAGTTAACAAAGATTCCACAATGGCCAATTACCACTGCGAAACCTATTTTATTAAATTTAAAATTTATTTTTTCATGAAGTTAAATCTGAATGATCCCAAGTTTGTAAACAGTCTGGTAAACTATAGCTGGATGTACTGTTTCAATGCCGATTGCCCTCGCACCGCTGAGTGCATCCGATTCATTTCGGCAAAGTTCAAACCCGACGATGTTACCGCCGGCAATGCCGTCTTTCCTGATGCCAACCTACACGGACCTTGCACCCATTTCAAACGTGTGCGACAGTTCAAGGCGGCTTGGGGGCTCACCCATCTCTACGACCAGGTGAGACATAGCGATGTGCATACCCTCAAGTTCGCAGTGATGGATATTGTGGGCAACCGCACCACCTATTATCGTGTGCATCGTGGCGAAAGACATCTTATCCCTGAGCAGCAGGAGCAGGTGAAGCAGCTCTTTGCCAAATATGGTTACCAGGAACCTACCTACGACCACTATGCTCAGGAAATAGGATTCGTTTACGAGTAGGAACCCGTTTAAAGGTAAAGGATATGAATTTGTTCCTCTCGGAGGCACAACTTGTTTCAGTTAAGGGCACGAAATGTTTCCCTTAAGGAAACAAACTGTTCCAACGCTTGGAACAGTTGAAACAGTTTTTGAATAAACTTTAAATAATTGATAATGAAAATTACAATCACACATAGAAATAATAAGAACCAGCTCCTGGTCAGCACCAAGAGTCTTGAACGATTCCTGGAGCGCATCGTAAACGATGATGCCAGGAATACCGTAGCTAACTTCCGTGAATATGTGCCTTGGCTCACCAATGGCTATGACGGGTACAAGAACATGGCAACCTGGATGCATGTTCACCCTGCTGCCGAATTCCAGAAATCGGAAAACGGACTGTTGAAGATGAAGCAGAATAACGGCATTCTGCTGCTTACTTTTGTTAATATAAAGGAAGATGGAGGAGTGGATGCCGTCAAGCAGAAGGTGGCTAGTCTGCCTTCCACTCTCGCAGCCTTTATGGGAGCCGACGGCATCAGTCTGAATGTCTTGGTGAAATATGCTTTGGCGAAGGGAAGTCTGCCAGATAATGAGGTGGAGGCCGACAGAATTTATAAGCAGGCATTCCAGACTTTCGCTCCGCTTTATCAGATTCTGGTGAAGGCTACGATGCAGATGCCTGAGCCTTCCATCTACTCTGATTTCCTGTTCACCCAAGACGCTTCGCCCTATTATCGTGAGGATGCATTGCCTTTGGTACTGAATGAGGTTATCCACACCATTGAAAAACCTGTGGATAACTTGAAAGATGCTATTGTGGATAACTCTGAAGAAGATGTGGATAAAGATGGTAAAGATTTGAGTGACAATATTATGCGTATGATAGGATTTCTGTGTAAAAAGTATGATTTCCGATATAATTCGGTGATGAAATTCACAGAATATCGACCGAAAGACAAGGATTATTGGGGATATCAACCGGTGGATGCCCGTGTGCAGAAGCGCATGACGCTGGAGGTGCAACTTGCCAATATCCGTGTGAGTATCAAGGATGTACGCAATTATCTGGAGTCAGACCTTCTTTCTACTTATAATCCGGTGGAAGACTTCCTTTTCAAGTGTGCAGGCAAGTGGGATGGCAAGGATTATATCCGTGCCCTGGCGCGTACAGTGCCTACCGATAATCCTTATTGGGAGGATTGGTTCTACACCTGGTTCCTGGCGATGGTTAACCAGTGGCGTTCCTATAGCCATCGCAAATATGGCAATTCCGTGGCGCCGCTTCTCATCTCCAGGCAGGGTTACAACAAGAGTACTTTCTGCAGATCCTTGGTTCCGCCGGAGTTGCAGTGGGGGTATAATGATAACCTGGTATTGTCAGAAAAACGGCAGGTGCTTCAGGCGATGTGCCAGGCGCTGCTTCTCAACCTGGATGAGTTCAATCAGATATCTCCTCAGGTGCAGCAGGGATTTCTGAAAAACATCATCCAGTTGCCGAGTGTGAAGATGAAGCCGCCGTATGGAAGTCATGTGCAGGAGTTTCCGAGAATGGCATCTTTTATCGCCACGAGCAATATGGAGGATATCCTCTCCGATCCATCCGGCAATCGCAGATTCCTGGGTGTGGAACTGACGGGTCCTATCGATGTTAGTCAGCTTCCGAATTATGAACAACTCTATGCGCAGGCCTTGGCGGCATTGCAGGCAGGCGAGAAGACTTATTTCGATGCGGAGCAGACCAAACTGATTATGGCGAGCAACAGAAAGTTTGAGGTGATTTCTCCGGTAGATCAGTATTTCAATCTCTATTTTGACCTGACCGATGATGCCAAGCAGGGCGAGTATCTTACGGCCGCCGAGATTTTCCAGGAGTTGAAGAGTCACATCGGTTCATCGGTGAAGTTGAGCAATCTCATCAGCTTCGGTCGCAAGCTTTCGCAGATGCCATCCATCCATCGCAAGCGTTTTAATGACGGCATGCGATACCTGGTGGTGCGAAAATCGTGAGGGATGGAGCCAAATCGTGAGTGATAGCGTGATGGATATTTCCGTTTTCGGGGTATCCATCACGCTATTAAAGTATCTGTATATAAGTAAGTTAATATGGATTTCAACTATAAATCGTGATGGGTGATAGATGGGTTGCAAACTTTGTTCTACGTATGCGGGGGCAGATGTTCTTATCCAATTATAAACGATATTTCTATTATGAAATTCTTCGTTACGAAATTTTTCGTAGAAACCGGGAAAAATGCAGCGCACTGCAAAAAATGCCTAAAAACGGAAGAAATTTGCAGTGCGCTGCAAATTTCTGAGAAAAGTTTCGTATATTTGCAGCGCAATGCATTTTTTTATGGGCTAATATACGATTGGAAATATGATAGAGCGCAAGGAATACATGGCTCTTCTGGAAAAATGGAGAGACAAGAAAGTGATAAAGGTGGTTACTGGCATCAGGCGATGCGGCAAATCTTCTTTGTTGAGGATGTTTCGAGAGAAGCTTCTGGCTGAAGGTGTGTCCGAGAATCAGGTGCTGGAACTCAATTTCGAGGATTTGGATAATGAACAATACCTTGATTATAAGGTGCTGTATGCTTATGTCAAGAAGCATCTCGTGAAAGGCAAGATGAACTATCTTTTCTTTGATGAAATCCAAATGGTGGATAACTTCCAGAAAGTGATAGACAGTTTGTTCTTGCTGGATGATGTAGATATCTACGTAACGGGTTCTAATGCCTATCTTCTTTCTGGTGAAATTGCAACATTGTTAACTGGCAGATATGTGGAAATCAAACTGTTCCCGTTTTCCTTCAAGGAATATCTGACGGCGCAGTCTGATGATATGAATCTGGAAAGGGCATATCGCCGGTACATTGAGGACGGCTCTTTCCCATATATATTGCAGATTAACCACGACCGTGAGATGGTGCGTGAATACCTTTTGGGGTTGTACAATACCATTGTGTTGAAAGATGTGGTGAGCCGGAGGAAGATTACGGATGTGATGATGCTGCAGAGTGTGGTTCGTTTCCTGGCGGATAATATCGGCAATATCTCGGTTATCAAGCGTATCAGTGACACGATGACTTCCCTGGGGCGCAAGATTACCTCGCATACAGTAGAGAATTATGTTTCAGCATTGATAGGTAGCTATATCTTCTATTCCGTCTCCCGATTTGACACCAAAGGAAAGCAGCTGTTGAAGACAGGTCAGAAACTTTATCTGGCTGATATCGGTTTACGCAACGTAATCAATGGTACGAAAGGTGGCGATTTGGGACATATCCTGGAGAATGTAGTTTATCTGGAGTTGGCCCGTCGGGGCGGAGAAATCTATGTAGGTAAAGTGGGTGATGCCGAAATAGATTTTGTAGTGATAAAAGGTGAGTACAAGGAGTATTATCAGGTGTCGTTGAGTGTGAGGGATGAGAATACGATGAATCGTGAACTGGCTCCCCTGCAAGCCATTCAGGATCATTATCCTAAATATCTCCTTACGATGGACAATGACCCTGAAGTGCTGCATGATGGTATCAGGCAGATATATGTGCTCGACTGGCTGGTGGAGGGGTAGGGGTTATTCTTCCGCTTCTTCGCAAGCCACCATTTCGGCTCCTCTATAAATCACCACGAGCTTGTGCAGCTTGGTGGTCTTGATAGATTCCCTTACGATGTCGCTGTCGGCATATCGGCAAATCTGGGCTGAGGCTTCCTTGAAGAGTTGCTTCACCTGTTCGTCCGTGGTGCTCGATTTGCAGTATTTCAGTTCCACGATGTAAGAATCTTCCATGCTTCTGTAGATGTCGCAGAGAGGTAAGAGGAAGATGTCGGCATAGCCGCCATCATTGTCTAATTCCGAGATAGGACGGTAGAACTTGCATTGGCTGGTCATCGCCAGGGTGAAACCGTGAACGTAAGCTTCTCCCTTCTGCTTGTCTCGCTGAGAGGAATAGCGTTTCAGGCAGTCGGCGATATAGTCAAAGTAGGGTTTGAAATCGCCATCGTATGCCAAACGGCTCTCCAGCTTGTTCTTGTCGTATTGCTCGAAAGTAAGATCGTTCTCCCTGTAAGTATCCAGAAGATAAGTGTATATCTGGTCGCGCACCACTTCGTTAGGGATGATAAACTTGGTAGAACCCTTGTATTCTCCATCTATCGTTACCAGACCGAAATAGAAGAGCAGACTCAGGAAGTTATCCGGGTCATTGATGCGGTCGGCAGGGAAATTCTCTACGAGATTTCCTGTAGCATATCCCTTTGTAACTAACTCTTGGATGATGCTGGCATCATGGGCAAATTCCTTGTCGTGGCGGATGAGCATACGTATCTTGCTATAGTCGATGCGGATGTTGGGTTCCACCATTTTGTCTGGAATATTGCAGTCGTTTTCTATGTAGTTATCTACGAAATTGAGTACCATGATAGAGTTGTACATGGTAGTCTTGCCGTAGCTGTTAATAGCGAAGCAATAGTTGTCAAACCAAGGCTTCATGATTTCTATAAGCTCATCCACGGTATGATTAAAAGGCAATACGCCAGCGTAATAGCTTAACATATTCCTTACCTCTTCCTCAGTGAATCCTGTCATTTCGTTAAAACGGGGTTTTAAGGAATAGTTTGTGCCGATGTTAAAGCCACTGGTTAAGTCGTCCATCGTTACAGGGCTTACTCCTGTAACGAAGATACGGCCCAGTGAAGTGTTTGCAGCCCCCTTGATGGTATTGAAGAACCGGCGCAGATAGCCTTCTCCATGAGTCTGTCCCTTGTATCTTTCGAGGTGTTCCTCGCTGGAAAGAATCATGTTGGTGAAGTTGTCGTATTCGTCAATAAAGAGGTAAATCTTTTGCTTCACCTCGGCACACTTCTGGCACAGGAATCTTAACTGTGCGATGGCTCCTTGCTCTGATTTCATTTCCTCCTTGGTGCCTTGTGGCAATAGGGCGGCGTATCGGGTACAGAAATCTTCAAACACCAGTCGGCAATGAGTATCGAGGCCTTCCTTGTAGTCGTCAAGTCCGCTATCTACCTCTGCGAAGTTGAGGTGGATGACGAGATAGGTGTTGTGTTCAGGAGTAGGATTCTTGCCGATATAGAGACCTCCGAAGATGGTTTCGAAATCATCTTTTTTATTGATGTCGTAGTAATTTTCGAGCATAGAGAGAGTAAGGCTCTTGCCGAAACGGCGAGGGCGTATATAGAAGAAGTACATATTTGATCCTTCTATATCTTCAATAAAAGGAGTTTTGTCAACGTAGTAACAATCCCTTTCTCTCATTTCCTCAAAATTCTGCATGCCGTATGGTATGCGTTTGCGATAGATTCGCTTTCTTCTTTCTCTTATCACCATAGCTTTAATCCTCCTATTTTAATTGATTCCGCTGCAAAGATACATTGTTTTTTTGATATTGGCAAGGAAAAAGGAGGAAAAGTTTTGTAAACAGGGATTGAATAGGAGATAGGGTAAAGGAAGGTCTTATCTGTAAACGAAAGTCGCTTTATTTTTTAGAGGATTATCATATATCTCCCCAACCTCCATAAAAACTTCTTCTTTTGTTTTGCCGTGTGGAATAAAAAGCGTAACTTTGCAGGCGATGTAAGAGAGAATGGATTAAGAACGGTAAAATTACATAATAAGATAATGATTGTTATGAGAAGACTAACTTTATTGCTGATGTTCTGCTTGTGCCTCACAGGAATGAAGGCGCAGGGGAAACAGGAAGTCTTTTATGTCAATTCGTTTTGGAGCAACTGGTATGTGCAGACAGGACTCGATATGTCGCTCCAGAATCCTTATGGACATGACTTCTTGGGGGATGTGTTTCCTAATGGTAAGTCGTTCGGATTGAACGTGGCCATGGGAAAGTGGGTTACTCCTGTCCTCGGACTTCGCGGACGTGTAAACTGGGAGAATGGTATCAAATTGCTGAAAAACGGGCACGACAACTGGCTCGCTCCTTTTGATCAGCCTGGAAAAAACATGGATAAGGGTGGATACCTGACCGTGGTGGGGGATATCCAGATTGACCTGCATAACCTGATATGGGGCTACAGGGAAGACCGACTGTGGAATATGCAGGTGTATCCTCGTGCCGGAGCCGCATATAATTTCGGAGTCTCTAAGGGTACCCCTCTTGTAGGACTCGGTATAGGCAACACATTCAAGTTGAATGACCAGCTGGGACTTTACTTTGATGTGGCTTACAATATGGTTTCAAGCGGATTTGTTGGCGTGGAGAAGGATACGGGAACAGGCTCCAACAGCAACGGATTCTTTGATATTTCGCTGGGAGTTACTTTCAATATCTCCAAGACGAAGACTTTTAAAAAGGTGGGAGAATAATCCTGTAATTGAAAGAACGATATATCATATTGAAAGAACAATATATAATAAGGTGAAACATCATGAAACATTTCTTGATTATATTATGCACCCTGGCATGTAGCCTGGGAGTGAATGCGCAAGACCAGAAGGTGCTTACTGGTACCTTTTGGGATAATTGGTTTGTACAGGCTGGTTTGGATATGTCTTTGCAGAATCCTTATGGATGCGATTTCTCGGAGGTGTTCCCAAAAGGAAAGACCTTCGGTGTGGATGTGGCGTTGGGAAAATGGTTTACGCCGTATGTGGCTCTGCGAGGAAAGGTGAATTGGGAGAACGGACTCTCTATCTTCAAGAACAAGCACCTGGAATGGATAGGGCCGGCTGAGGATCCGCAGAGCAATATGGACAAAGGCGGTTATGCCGTATTCTGCGTGGATGTTCCTATCAGCGTTAAAAACATTTTCATGGATTATAACCCCGACCAGAAGTGGAATTTCTATGTCTATCCTAGGGCTGGCTTGGGATGTAACTTCGCTATCCATTCTGCTTCCCCTACAGTGGGTGTCGGTATGGGTGGAACCTATAAGCTCAAGAAGCGTCTGAGCGTTTATGCTGATATGTCGTACCAGGTTATCACCAGCGAATTTATGGGTGGTGTGGCAGGCACCGGCATGTCGGTTTCTTCCGGAAGCAATGGCTTCTTCGGCTTTAATGTGGGTGTGCAGGTGGATTTGGGAAAGAGTTGTGGAAAGTTTCAAACTCTATCCTCATCTTCTGCTCATTAAATCTGATGCCATCCCGATTGATAAATCTCGATAGCGAACCATCGGCAGCCAACTCGCTTGGGGTGCCGATGGAGAGATGGTTTTCTTCCATCAGCCAGAGACAGTCGGACAGTTGGAGGGCCAGTTCTACATCATGGGTAGATAACAGGATGGACTTGTGCTGCTCGTGTGCTAGACGGCGGAGCATCTGGAGGGTTTCTACCTTGCTCGGAAAATCGAGGAAGGCAGTTGGCTCGTCCAGGATGATGATGCTGGTTTGCTGAGCCAAGGCTTTGGCTATCATTACCTTCTGACGCTCTCCATCGCTTAATTCATGGATATAGCGGGATGCCAGGTGAGGGATGCCAACCTGCTGGATGGCATCATCTACTATCTGATGGTCGGCTGGGGATAGGGTTCCCCAGAAATTGGTATAGGGGGAACGACCGATGCCAACTACTTCTTTTACGGTGAGTTGGGTTACATCGGGTTTCGAGGTTAAAACCACTCCAATGATTCTCGCCAGTTCCTGGGCAGAAAAAGCCGAGAGAGATTTTCCGGATAGCAGGATTTCGCCTTCCAATGCCGGCTGGAAACCGGCTAAAGTTCTGAGTAAGGTGGATTTACCCACTCCGTTGGCTCCGATGAGACAGGTGAGTTCATCGGCCTGGAGTGAGGCACAGATAGATGAGGCTATCGCTCTGAGCTGGTGCTTTGAGCGATAGCCTATCGTTAGATTCTTGAATGTGATTGTAGCTCCCATCAAAATCCTTTTTCTTCGAAATTCTTATACCTGCTAAGCAAAGACAGGGATTTACTTGGCAGCCAAAACCTCTACCTCTACGAGAGCACCCTTTGGCAACTTCTCTACGGCTACGGCAGAACGGGCTGGATATGGCTGGCTGAAGAACTCAGCATAAACCTCGTTCATGGCTGCGAAATCGTCCATGCTGTTCAGATAAACTGTGGTCTTAACCACGTGAGAAAGGTCGGTACCTGCTGCCTTCAGGATGTTCTGGGCGTTGGTGAGGCTCTGGCGAGTCTGCTCCTTGATGCCACCCTCAACGAAATTACCTGTTGCTGGGTCGATAGGAATCTGACCTGATGCAAATACGAAACCGTTTACTTCGATAGCCTGGCTATATGGTCCGATAGCTGCAGGCGCATTGTCTGTGTGAATTGCGTTCATGATCTTTAATATATAATTTATAATTTACAATTTATAGTTTATAGCATTTCTCTTTGCTATTATACTATTATACAATCCAGAGATGGAAACCTTTCTGTTCCAGGCCACTCTTGATTTCCTTGACATGGGCTGCGTCGCGGGTCTCCATCGTGAGTCGGAGCACGCAGGCATTCACCTTGTTGCGGTTGGCAGAACGGTCGTGATGAACTCCCGTGATGTTGCCGCCCAGGCTTGCGATGACGGAGGCTACCTCTACCAGCTCGCCCGGTTTGTCGTCAAGCTCCATCTCTATGGTGCAGAGGCGTCCGCTCTTCGAGAGACCGCGGTTGATGACACGGTTCAGGATGGTAACATCGATGTTACCGCCACTAACCACACAGATGGTTTTCTTGCCCTTCACCGGCACCTTGTTGTACATCACGGCAGCTACACTTGCCGCCCCGGCACCTTCTGCCACCATCTTCTCGCTTTCAAGAAGTTTCAGGATGGCAGCGCAAATCTCGTCCTCGCTCACGGTCACGATTTCATCCACATAGTTGGAGCAGGTCTCGAAGGTGAGTTTTCCCGGTTCCTTCACGGCGATGCCATCGGCAACGGTTGCCACAGAAGGCAGCTTCTCCTGCTTATGGTCGTGAAGACTCTGAACCATGCTCGCCGCTCCCTCAGCCTGAACACCATAAACCTTTACGTTCGGGTTCAATGACTTGATGGCGAAAGCCACTCCTGAAATCAAACCGCCACCACCTACTGGTACAACGACCGCTTCTACATCAGGCAACTGGTCGAGAATCTCCAATCCGATGGTTCCCTGACCGGCAATCACGTTCTCATCATCAAAAGGATGCACGAAGGTATAACCAAATTCATCCTTCAACTCCAAAGCTTTCTGGTAAGCGTCATCGTAGACACCTGGAACCAGACAGACTTCGGCACCCAGTCGCTTGGTAGCTTCTACCTTCGAGATAGGTGCACCTTCAGGCAAGCAGATGAGGCTCTTTACCCCCATGGCTGTAGCTCCGAGTGCCACACCCTGTGCATGGTTGCCTGCCGAACAAGCAATCACTCCCTTTTCTTTCTCCTCTTTAGAAAGTTGAGAAATCTTATAATACGCACCACGAATCTTGAACGAACCTGTCTTCTGTAGACATTCCGGTTTCAGATAAACATCACTCTCTGGGTTGATTCTTGGTGTGTGAACCAGCTCAGTTTTTCTAATCACCTTGCTCAGCACGAAGCGAGCCTTGTAGAAATTGTCAAGTTGTAACATAATGGTTGATATGCTTTTATTCTGTAGTCTGTCAGGAAATACTCTCCTGAGTGATTTTGCCTGCAAAGATACTTTAAATTCAAGAAAACACAAAATAATTCAAATTAATTTTTGTTTATTCGATAATAATGTGTAATTTTGTAGGCATGAAAAAGGCGATAGTTATCAATTACATTCCGAAATGTTCGAGGGCTGCGGCTACGCCATCCTCTTCATTCGATAGGGTAACATAGTCGGCTTCGGCTCTTACTTCCGGTGCGGCATTCTCCATCGCCACCCCCATGCCGGCAAGCTTCAGCATGCTCAGGTCGTTGTAACCATCGCCGAAGGCAATCAGGTCGGCAGGAGTAAGATTGATTTTCGCCAGGAGGCGAGTCAGCGACTTAGCCTTGTCGATGCCCTTAGGTACCAGCTCCAGGAAGAAAGGAGCCGAGCGGAAGATATCCATCTTGTCTCCCAACTTTTCCACTAATTCCTCCTCCGCCTTGAGCATGAGGGTAGGGTCGCCAGTCATGAGGAGCTTGGTAGGATGAGGCTCCAGGGCTTCAAACAGGTTTTCCACCTTTCGGATATTCATCTTGTTGATGCGTGACTCCTCTTTTACATACTGGTCGTCTGGCATCTCGGTGATGATTTCGTTGCCGGCATATCCCAGCAGGGCATGACCTTTCTCCTTGGCATAGGCATATAATTCAGGAATCACTTCATCTGGCAAAAACTGCGAGAAGAGTTTTTCGCCCGTTTGGGCATTCACGATGTTGCCACCATTATAAGAAAGGATGTATCCTCCTCGCTGGTTCAGTTCGAGACATTCTGCCACCGGTTCGATGCCGTAGGTAGGGCGACCGGAAGCCAGGATAATCACGGCTCCCTCGCTTGCAGCCTTGAGCAAGGCTTCGCGAGTCTTAGGGGTAACCACCTTCTCGTGGTTGGTCAAGGTGCCATCCAAATCCAGGGCGATGGCACGGTAAGGAATCTGTTTTGCTTTTTCCATTGTTTTGATATGATTATGCAATTTTTAGTGCAAAGGTACAATAATATTCTGAAAAATGGGGCTGTTTGCCCTGTTTTTGGTTTTTATGCAGCGTAATTTGTTGCAAAATGTTTGTTGCCTGTTCCAAAATCACGAATCGTATCTTTTTTTAATAGTTTTCTTATCCTCTTTGTAGATGTTTTTGAGTAACTTTGCAATCACAAAAATAGAATCATAACTAAACTATACGCAATCGGAAATGAAGAAAAACGTTTTAGCAGTAGCGCTGGCATTGATGGCTAGCATCGGCGCCTATGCCGAAAAGAATACCATCAGTTCTCCTGACGGTAAGTTGAATGTCGTGGTGGAAGATCGCGATGGCAAACTCTATTATTCCATCGACTATGCTGGCAAGCGAATGATGGAAGAATCGCAGCTCGGACTCCTTGCCAATGTGGGCGATTTCAGTCAGGGCTTGACCTATCAGAATAAGAAGGAAGCAAAGGTGGAGAAGAGCTATGACCTCCGCACCGCCAAGGTATCGCATGTGGATTATCATGCCAATCAGCTCCATGTAACCTACATCAACGGCAAGAAGCAGCCGATGACCGTTACCTTCAATGTGAGCAACAATGATGTGGCTTTCCGTTATACTTTTGATCAGCTGAAGGCTCAGCATCTCATCGTGAATGAAGAGAAGACAGCCTTCAATCTTCCAAAGGTAACTACCACCTACCTCTGTCCACAGTCGGATCCGCTCATCGGTTTCGCCCGTACCAAACCAAGTTATGAGGAGGATTACAAGGTAGATCAGCCTCTGTCTGCAAAATCGGGTTATGGTCATGGCTATACCTTCCCATGCCTCTTCAAGGTAGGCGGCGATGGCTGGGTATTGGTCAGCGAGACGGGTACTCACGGTAACTATCCGGGTTGTCACATCAGCGATTACGATGCAGCAAAGGGTTATCAGATTGCCTTCCCAATGGAGAAGGAGGCTGATGGCATCGGTTCTACATCGGGCACCTTCATTCTTCCGGGTTCTACTCCTTGGCGCACCATCACCGTGGGTTCAGATTTGAAGCCATTGGTAGAGACCACCATTCCATACGATGTGGTGGAGCCAAGATTCGAGGCTTCCCAGAAATACGGAACAGGCAAGTATGCCTGGAGCTGGCTCATCTGGCAGGATGGTTCCTGCAACTATAACGACCAGAAGCAGTTCATCGACCTGGCTGCTACCATGGGATATGAATATGTGCTGGTTGATGCGCTCTGGGATACTCAGATTGGTAGAGACAAGATAGCAGAATTGAGCAAGTATGCGCAGAGCAAGAATGTAAGCCTGATGCTCTGGTATAATTCCAATGGTGTGGCCAACGATGCACCTCAGGGACCTCGTGGCATCATGGATAACATCGTGGCTCGTAAGAAGGAGATGGCTTGGATGAAGAGCATCGGCATCAAGGGTATCAAGGTTGATTTCTTTGGTGGTGACAAGCAGCATACCATGCAGCAGTATGAAGACATCCTCAGCGATGCCAATGATTATGGCATTCAGGTTATCTTCCATGGTTGCACCCTGCCAAGAGGTTGGGAGCGTATGTATCCAAACTATGTATCCAGCGAGGCTGTACTGGCTTCAGAGAATGTATTCTTCTCAGATTATCATGCCAAGCAGGAAGGCTTTGAGCTCACCATGCATCCATTCTGCCGCAACGCTGTGGGAGCGATGGATTGGGGTGGTACCATCATGAACAAGTATCTCTCTAAGGATAACAAGAGTCGTCATCGCCGTTATACCACCGATGTTTTCGAGATGGCTTCGGCTATCATGAACCAGGCTGCCATCCAGTGCATCGCCATCTATCCGAACAATCTTTCTGAGCTTCCTCAGCACGAGATTGATTTCCTGAAGAGCGTTCCTACTACCTGGGATGAGACCCAGTTCATCGCCGGTTATCCTGGAAAATATGCAGTAGTGGCACGTCGCCATGGTGATAAATGGTATGTTGCCGGTTTGAACGGCACCGACCAGGCAATGAAGCTCACCCTGAACTTGCCAATGCTTGCCGGCAAGAGCGTTACCTATTATCATGAAACAGCCAGCAAGGACAAGAAGGCTCTCTGGCCTGTTTCTCAGATGAAGACCGTAAAGGTGGATAAGAAGGGCAATCTGAAGGTAGAAATGCAGCCTAAGGGTGGACTGATTGTTAAAAGGTAAAAGGGTAAAAAGGTAAAAAGAAACGAGGAAGATTTACTGGTTTAAGGGCGAAAATACTGCCATTTGAATGAAATTGCTCTGTTTTTATCAGAATTTACATACCTTTGTTCGTATAAAATGATGTATCTTTGCAGGCAAATTGTAGAGACTAACATAATTCTGATGAACACTAACATTAATAACAAGATAATGATGAACAGAAAACTAACATTCGGCGGGATGCTGATGGCAGCATTGGCTCTCGGAATGCCTATGAATGCCCATGCGGCAAAAAAGGCTGCCAAGCAGAATTTTGCAGGCTATCTCTTCGCTTATTTCGAAGGAAGTGGTAACAAGCAGGAGCATCTTCGCTTTGCTATCAGCGAGGATGCCAAGAACTGGTATGCGCTCAACGATAACCAGCCTGTCATCGCCAGCGATTCTATCAGTACCAGTGGCGGTATCCGTGATCCTCACATCCTTCGTGGTGAAGATGGCTGCTATTATATCGTGGCTACCGATATGAACACCGTGAAAAATGGATGGAAGGATAATCCGGGCATCGTATTGATGAAATCGAAGGACCTGGTGAACTGGACGCACTCTAAAATCGTGTTGAAGGAAGACTACAAGGAGCACTTCAGCGATGCCTACTGGGTATGGGCTCCACAGACCATCTACGACAAGAAGGCAAAGAAGTATATGATTTACTTCACTCTTCAGCGTACGGGTGATGGCAGAAAGAGTCTCGTTACCTATTATGCTTATGCCAACAAGGACTTTACGGGTTTCGAGAGTGAGCCAAAGGTGCTCTTCAATGCCAAGTATGGTTGCATCGATAACGACATCATCGAGCGCAACGGCGTTTATCACATGTTCTACAAGGGAAACATCAAGAATGCCGAAGGCAAGGAGATACAGAATGGTATTCAGCAGGCTACTGCCAAGAACCTGAAGGGACCTTGGAAGGAAGATTTCAAGTTTATTGATGCATACGCAGACAGCAAGACGGGTGTAGAAGGTTCCGGCGTATTTAAACTCAACAATAAGGATGAATATATCCTGATGTACGACCTCTACGGTTCGGGCAGATATGAGTATCAGACCTCCAAGAATCTGAACACTTTCTCTACCAAGCCAGAATCATTCCGCAAGGATTTCTTCCCTCGTCATGGCACGGTTTGCTCTGTAACCAAGGACGAGATGGAGAGATTGCAGCAGAAGTGGGGCTATGTGTTGAAGCACGATTTCGTGGCAACAGGCAATCCGCTCTTCTCTCACATCTATACTGCCGACCCTGCCGTTTTGGTAGATAAGGACACCTTGTGGCTTTTCGCTGGTCATGATGCCAAGGGCAATCATCCTAGCTACGAAATGCACGACTGGAAGATTTTCTCTACCACCGATATGAAGCATTGGACCCAGTATCCAACCCCACTGATGGTTTCTGATTTCAAGTGGGCAAAGAGCAAGCAGGCATACGCCGGACATGTGGTGGGAAGAAACGGCAAGTACTACTGGTACGTTTCTACCAACTGGTGTGGCATCGGTGTGGCTGTGAGCGATAAGATTACGGGCCCTTACAAGGATGCACTGGGCAAGCCATTGTTGACCAACAAGGATTGCTTCGATTCCAAGCACAGATGGGCTTGCATCGACCCTGCCATCTTCATTGACGATGACAATACACCTTATATTATATGGGGTAATGGACAGTGCTACATCGCCAAGCTGAAGGATAATATGGTGGAGATTGATGGCGAAATCAAGCGCATCGACGTAGGAACCGAGTTCCCATTCACCGAGGCTCCTTGGGTTCACAAATATGGCAAGAAGTACTATCTGAGTTATGCTTCGGGCTGGCCAGAGAAGATAGCATACGCCATGGCGGACAACATCATGGGTCCTTGGACAGCCAAGGGCATCATCAGTGAGATTGCCGGCAACAGCAATACCACCCATCCAGCCATCGTAAACTATAACGACCAGTGGCTCTTCTTCTCTCATAATGGTGCCTTGCATGATGGCGGAAGCTACAAGCGCAGTGTCATCATCGAACCGATGGCTTACAATGCCGATGGAACCATCCGTCCTATCGCTCCAACCACCAAGGGTGCCAGCGGCTTGGGCAACCCTATCCTGCCAGGTTTCCATGCCGACCCGGAAATCCTGTATTCCAACAAGACGGGTAAGTACTACATCTATTCTACCACCGATGGAAAACCGGGATGGGGTGGATATAAATACTACGTATATTCTTCTTCCGACCTGAAGGAGTGGAAGAACGAAGGTGTGGCGCTCGATGCCAAGAGCGACCAGATTTCCTGGGCCAATGGCAATCTCTGGGCTCCGGCAGCCGTAGAGGTGAAGCAGAAGAACGGCAGCTACAAGTACTATCTCTATTTCAGTGCTCGTCCTAACGACAATGGCAGAAAGCAGATGGGTGTAGCGGTTGCTGATTCTCCTACAGGTCCATTCGTTGATTTGGGGCACCCTCTTCTGGCGAAGAATCATCCAGGTTGCCATGGGCAGCTCATCGATGTGGATGTCTTCATCGACCCCGTATCGAAGAAGCCTTACCTCTATTGGGGCAACAGTTTCATGGCAGGTGCCGAGTTGGAGCCAAGCATGACTAAGATTAAGGACGAAACCGTAACCGTGATGACTCCAAAGGGTGGAAGCCTGAAGGATTATGCTTATCGTGAGGCTCCATACGTGTTCTATCGCAACGGACTCTACTACTTCATGTGGTCGGTGGACGATACGGGTGCAGCCAACTATCATGTGGCTTATGGAACATCCAAGTCTCCGCTCGGTCCTATCGAGGTAGCCAAGGATCCTATCGTTCTGATTCAGGACCCACAGCACGAGATTTATGGCACAGCCCATAACTCCGTGATTCAGAAGCCTGGCACAGATGAGTGGTACATCGTATATCATCGCATCAACAAGGATTACATCCATTTCCAGCCAGGTGTTCACCGTGAGGTTTGCATCGACAAGTTGGAATTCAATGCCGATGGAACCATCAAGCGAGTAGTTCCTACCCACAAGGGTATATAAAATAAGGTAAAAGATAGGTGCTTTCGTTACATTTTAACGATAAGTACCTATCTTTTGTTGTTTAACTTACACTATAATCGAAAACTTTTTGTATCTTTGCACCCATAAATAAACAACAAATAATTAAACCTATTTATAATGAAGAGATTAATTTCAGCAGTATTGCTTTCTGCAGCTGTGGCAATGCCTACGATGGCGCAGAAGCAGAAGACACTGAGCAATGGCTATCCATTTACTCAGGTTCCTTTTACCAGTGTGAAAATTTCACAGAACACCTTCTGGGGTGCCCGCCTGAAGGCTGCCCGAGAGGTAACCGTGCCATTGGCTTTCAGCAAGTGCGAGAGCGAGCACCGCTACAAGAACTTTGAGATGGCTGCCTATACCCTGCAGCATCCTAACCATCCGGGCTTGAACACTAAGGAGTGGGACGTGAGCAAGTTCATGGGCTTCTCTTTCGATGATACCGATGTTTATAAGACCATCGAAGGTGCCAGCTACATCCTCCAGACTTATCCGGACAAGAAGTTGAAGGCTTATATCGACAGCGTGCTCGATGTGGTAGGTGCGGCACAGGAGCCAGATGGCTATCTCTATACCGCCCGTACCATCAACCCAAAGCATCCACACGGATGGTCGGGAAATAAGCGTTGGGTCAAGGACGAGGATTTGAGCCACGAGCTTTACAACCTCGGTCACATGGTAGATGCAGCATGTGCCCACTATCAGGCTACCGGAAGCACCAAGTTCCTGAACATCGCCAAGCGTTATGCTGATTGCGTGGTGAAGGAGGTGGGTCCTAAGCCAGGACAGGCTACCATCGTTCCTGGTCATCAGATTGCAGAGATGGCTTTGGCTCGTCTCTATACCTTGACCGGTGAGAAGAAATATCTGGATGAGGCTAAGTATCTGCTCGACTATCGTGGCAAGACTCATATCCGCAACCCATATTCTCAGAGTCAGGCTCCTATCCTGGAGCAGAAAGAGGCGGTAGGTCATGCGGTTCGTGCCGGCTATATGTATGCCGGTATTGCCGATGTGGCTGCCCTGACCAAGGATTCTGCCTATATGAAGGTGATCGACCGCATTTTTGAAAACATCGTTGGCAAGAAATACTATCTTACAGGTGGTGTAGGTGCCCGCCATGCCGGTGAGGCATTCGGTGATAACTATGAGTTGCCAAACATGACTGCCTACAACGAGACCTGTGCAGCCATCTCTATGGTTTACCTCTTCGAACGTATGTTCCTGCTTCACGGCGAGAGCAAGTATATCGACTGCATGGAGCGTACCTTATATAATGGTGTAATATCAGGTATGAGCATGGACGGAGGTAGATTCTTCTATCCAAACCCATTGTCTAGCGATGGCAAGTATAAGTTTAATGCCGATGGCAACACCACCCGCCAGCCTTGGTTCGGATGTGCCTGCTGCCCGAGTAACTTGTGCCGCTTCATCCCTTCTGTTCCGGGTTATCTCTATGGCGTGAAGGATAACAATATCTATGTGAATCTCTTTGCCGGCAATACATCTACCATCAAGGTGAATGGCAAGGATGTGGTTCTGGAGGAGACTACCGAGTATCCTTGGAACGGCGATATCAAGATTGCTGTGAAGAAGAGTGGCGTAAAGAAAGCCAACCTCCTGGTCCGTATTCCTGGATGGGTTCGCAACCAGGTGGTGCCTAGCGATCTTTACAAGTATAGCGATGCCGAGAAGCCTGCTTATAGCGTAACCGTAAACGGCAAGGCTGTAGAGGCTGACCTCAATGCCAACAAGGGTTATCTGCCTGTCAAGAATATCAAGAAGGGTGATGTGATTCGTATCCACTTCGATATGCCTGTTCGCACCGTAGTGGCAAATGCTAAGGTTGCTGATGACAACGACAAGATAGCTGTAGAGCGCGGTCCATTGGTATATTGCGCTGAGGCTGTGGATAATAGCAATGAACCTGTGCTCCATGCCGTTATGCCAGAGAAGCCAAGCTTCACTCTCGTTGACAACTACAGCATCCAGAACACGGAGACCAAGGGAGCCCCAGCCTTCACCGTAAAGGCTATCGTTACCTCTCCTGCCCATATTATCTACCAGAAGAAGGAGGGAGTGGTCGCTGTTGATTGCACACCTCTCACCTTGATTCCTTACTATGCTTGGAATCATCGTGGTGCCAACCAGATGAATGTCTGGTTCTATCAGGGCTTGTCGTTTATGGATAAGTAATAAATAGTTTTTTTATCAAGAAAGCTTGGCAAACGTCGTTTGCCAGGCTTTCTTGTTAATATAGGTTAATCCCATTAAGAAAAACACTTCTTTTCCGTTTATGTTGTAGTTTTGAACAAATAAAACAAAAGAGAGCAAATGACAGAGAATGAATTCATCCATATCGTTCCGCAGTTGCGGCAGATAACCTTGCAGATCAGTCAAGGTTATGGTGTTGGCTGCGATGAGGCTGAGGATATCGCACAGGATGCGATGCTCAAGCTCTGGGCCATCAAGGATGACATTCAGTCTGCTGCTCATGCCAAAGGTTCGATGGGCTGCATAGCCAAGCATCTTTGCATCGACTTCTTTCGCAAGCGGAAGATGATTTCGATAGATGCCCAGCCTTTCGATAAGTCGCCTAGCCACTATGCGCCGCCCGATGTGGAAGTGGAAAACTCGGAGAACGAGCTGTGGCTGCAAAAACGCCTCAAGGCTCTGCCCTCCAACCAATATCAGGTGCTTTATCTGCGACAGGTAGAGAAGAAAAGCTCTGAGGAAATAGCGCAAATCGTGGGCATCACCCCTGAATCTGTATCTGTCTTGCTTTCGAGGGCAAGAAAGCAGATGTTGCAGGAAATCAGAAAAAGATGTCGATAGCCCTTATATATAAATAGGTATAATCAATAAAGGAGGAAACTGGATATGAACGAAAAAGAAAAGGACATACGACTGTTGCTCGACCGGTTTATGGCTGGTGAGACTTCTCTGGAAGAGGAGGCTCTGCTAGGGGAGTGGTTTCGTCAGCATCCCGATGTGAGCGATGACTTGAAGGAATATCAGCTGATGTTTGGATATTTCGATGAGGGGATGCCTCTTGACCATGAGGCGGAGGAGCATGTAGAAAATGCTCATCCAAAGGCTAAGGCACGAATGCGCCGCCTATGGTTGCCGCTTAGTTTGGTTGCATCCATCGCCCTGCTGATAGGGTTTGCTATTCCTTGGGTAGGGCGACAGACAGGGCGTCAGGATGATTCTAAGATGGCTCAACTCGATGGCAGAACGACTCCGGAGGATACAGATTCTGCTGTTGTCCACAAGGAGAAATCGACAAATGCCGATCTCTCCATGCCTGAAAAGGTAAAAAAGTCGGGTGATTTCGTATCTCCCCAAACAAGGAAGCACAAGCAGAGGAAATATCGTCAGCATCTATTTGCTCCTGCTCCTCCAAAGCTTTGGATAGCTCAGAATATTGCTACCGATTCTTTGTTGGCAGAGCCGGAAAAGCTTGCCGATGAGCATCTCTGTGAGATGGAGGCACAGCAGAACGAAATGTTCTTCAAACTCTATCTCGTCGATGCTCTTCAGACCCAGTCGCTCAATGCCGAAATTGCCAGTGCCTCGTTCGAAAGCGAGGAGAATGTGCATGATGAGGACTATGTGAGTGATGACCAGGAGGTTTATTAACAAGAAACAATTAAAAAGAAGAAGGATATGAAAACAACTTTTAAATTAGCATTTGTGGCTTGCCTGATGATGCTCTCTTCGGCTTGCCATGCCCAGAAGCCTATACCGAACATCGACCAGGCTTTTGATAAATTCGTACAGGATTTGTTGCAAGACGACCTCGTTACTTCTTCCACGATGAATACCTATAATATTGGTATGATGAAGGGATTTGAGTTCGCTATTCCTGAGAGAAAGCAGAAAATGGTGGATACCTTTCAAAAGGCTTTATTGAGCAATAGTCGCCTCGCTTATATCAGTTTTACCAAGAAAGCGGGCTCTCTCAGTCTTGAAACGAATCGGGTGGGGTATGGCAATGATAATTCCATGACTTACGAGTTTGGTACTCACAAGGACCGCAACTATAACCTGCAGTATTTCCGCGACAGCAAGGATTCTACCATGCGATATGTTTATGCCTTGGTATGGTATCAGGGAATGGATCGTTCGGTAAAGGGCAGTGTATATAAGTTCTACTCCAAGGATCCGCAAACCTATAAGAAGGCATCCGACAATACGAAGTCATTCTCTTATACGCAGCCATTCTCTTATACGAAACCGTCTGTTCAAAGTCTGGATTCTCTTTTCTCGCGGGTCAAGAACTTCAAGTTTGACAAGAGTTTGGCTAGCAGTTATTATTTCGATGAGACTCCTCCAAAGGATGCGGCAGAGTTTATGATGCAACTCAATACGCTCCGTGCAGCCTTTAAGAATGCCAAGGATTTATACCCTTATCTCGGAAATCAGGTGACTCGGCGTACCCTCCAGACGGGTATTGCCAACAAAATAGTCAAGCTTTGTAAGGGATACGGCAAGTTGCTGAATGCTGACGAGAAGAAATTCTGTGCCACTTCGCTGAATAAGATGAAGAAGGATACAGACGATGAATATCTGCAAAGTCTTCTGGAACTGACTGCCAATTCTTTGAGAAAGTAGTAAGTTCTTGATGCATAAGCTTTGGAAAATGTGGAATTCTCTCTCAAAATATCGCTTTTAAACGATATTTCATCTAAAATTATCTTTTTCTAGACTTCGGTCTTGTTATAATTTCGTAACTTTGTACGCAAAAAGTAAACGATATGACTAAGAAATTGATAATGATAATAGGCTTGGTGCTTTCATCCATGTTGATGAAAGCCCAGGCTTTTTTTATGCCTTTCCCGAAGGCGGGTGATAAATACTGGCAGAAGCAGGTGCCGGTGGCGATGCGCAACGACTATATCCGGTTGGGCAATCTCTATCAGAAGAAGCCTTGGAATGCCATCCCTGCTGAAACTTTTGCCGAGTTCCGAACCAATGGTAACCGTACCCGATACGAGGAAGCTAGCTTTGGTATCAGAAAACAGTTTGTCTGTCTTGTGATGGCAGAAATCATGCAGGGCAGGGGACGGTTCCTGCCTTCCATCCGCAAGGGCTTACATTATTTTATAGAGAAGGAACCATGGTGGGGAATCCCAGCACATTATCCAAAAGACCATCCTGAAAAGGATATCCAGCCTGTGGATCTCTTCAATGCAGAGACGGCAGGAATGCTTGCCTGGACCCTCTATATGCTGGAAGATGATATCAACAGGAAGGAAAAGGGTCTCTGTGATCAGGTGAGAAGTGAGATAGATCGCCGATTCCTGCAACCGGTGTTGAACCAGCCGCAGGGCTGGAAGGGCAATGCCAACAACTGGAATACCTGGATTACGAGCAACTGGTTGGAAACGGTATTGATTTGCGAATCAGATGCCAAGCAGCGAGATGCTGCCTTCAAGGGAGTGCAGCAGTGTCTGCGAACCTTCCTGAAGGGTTATCCCGATGATGGCGGTTGCGAGGAAGGCGTAAGCTATTGGGATTGTGCCGGAGCCTCGTTCTTCGAGTCGCTTTTCTTCATGCAGTTTGCGCCGAAGCAAGCCGTCCTTACTTTGACTGATGCTCAGAAGAAGAAGGTGGAGAATATGGGTAGGTTCATCACTACGATGTATATCAACGACCTTACCTTCGTGAATTTCTCGGATGCCCAGGCTCAGAACGTTCCGAACATCAACATCCTCTTTCCTTATGGAGCCTATCTCCAGAATGAACAGATGATGCAGCTGGCGGCTTATGTGGGCAAGAAATATCAATATACCCTCAAGCCTACTACGCTCTTCCTAAAATCGGGCAACTATCCGAAGCTGGGTAGGGAACTGATGCTCCTCTCCATGCTGCCGAAGTATCAGGAAACAGCAGCTGTAGAGCCAAAGACGGAAGATGCCTATCTGGAAAACTCCCAGATTATGGTGGCGAGCAACAAAAACTGGTTTGTGGCTGCAAAAGGTGGTAACAATGCCGAAAGCCATAATCACAACGACATCGGTAACTTTATTGTCTATCACAACAATCAGCCAGTGGTTATCGACCTGGGGCGTGATACCTATACATCGAAATCATTCAGCAATCAGCGATTCGAATTGATGAACTGCCGTTCGGCCTATCACAATGTTCCCATCATCAACGGATTGGAGCAGAAGGATGGCAAGAAGTATCGTGCCGACAAGGTGAGCCATGTATTCAGCGAGGGCATCTCTTCTCTTACCCTGAATCTCGAAAAGGCATATACTGAGGCGGCGCATGTGGATAAATGGCAGCGTACCATCGTCCTGGATAGGGAATACAACTGGGTGGAAGTAACCGAACAGTATAAGCTCGATTCCCTGCAGATAGAGAAGGATCGACTGAACGGTCAGGTATTTGATAATCAGGTTATTCTGATGGCTTTCGGCAAGCCTGTGGTGCAGAAGACAGGAAGAATCCTGCTTCAGGGTGGCAATGTGCGGTTGGAGTATGATGCACAGTATCTTTCGGCATCGGTAGAAAAGGTGCAGATGACGGATGGCATCATGAAGACCCAGTGGAAGGATAATGTTTATCGCATCATCTTGCGATTGAACGATAATTATCCGATGGCGAAGGTAAAATATCGCTTTGTGAAATGATTTTTTTTGAGAAAAGCCTTGCTATTCCCGATTATTTCCACTATCTTTGCAATTGAATTAGTTGTACTCGATAAAACGAAGAAGATATGGATTACAAGAGATTACCATACGGCGTTGCCGATTATACCTGGATTAAGAGTCAGAACAGATACTGTGCTGACAAGACAATGTTTATACCTAAGATGGAGGAAGCAGGAGACTTTCTCTATCTCATCCGCCCACGCCGTTTTGGCAAGAGTGTCTTCCTCACGATGCTTCAAGCCTACTACGACATCGAGAAGAAAGACTCGTTCCATACCACATTCAAGGATACTTGGATTGAGTCGCACCCAACCGAAGGACTTGGCAAATACCAAGTTTTATACTTTGATTTCTCCAGAGCTGCTGCAGGTCCTAGTACTTTGGAGGAAAACTTCAATCTATATTGTAACAGCGTATTGGATGGCTTCATCAAAAAGTATGCTGCCTATTATGATGAAGATTTCAACATGGAGGAATACCTTGGCTTTTCCGGTGCCTCCTATAAGCTAAATGCACTGAATGCTTATTCCAAAAGCAAAGGTACGCAACTTTACCTTATCATCGACGAGTATGACAACTTCACCAACAACATCCTGAGCGAGGAAGGAGAAGCTGTGTATCACGCCTTGACTCATGCACAAGGCTTCTACCGTGACTTCTTCAAGCTATTCAAGGGAATGTTCCAACGCATCATGATGATGGGAGTAAGTCCTGTCACCGTGAACGACCTCAACAGTGGCTATAACATCGGCACCAATCTCTCCATGGACCCCATGTTCAACATGATGCTGGGATTCAGCGAGAACGAGGTACGGGAAATGATAGAATACTACAGAGAAGTAGGACTCATCAAGGTTCCGACCGACCAGCTGATTACCGACATGAAGCCTTGGTATGACAACTATTGTTTCGCAAAGGACAGTCTGGTCACAGATCCAAAGATGTTCAATTCGGATATGGTTATCTATTATCTCCGCCATTTCATCCGTTTTGGCAAAGCGCCGGACGAGATGGTAGACCCAAACACCATGACTGATTATGCCAAGATGAAGAAGATCATCTTCCTGGACAAGCTGCAGGGCGACCGCAAGAGCGTGCTGAAAGAAATCATCAACCAAGGTTACATCTGGGCGGAGCTGAGAGAAAGTTTCCCTGCTGAAGACTTGGTTGACCCTGACCTGTTCCCAAGTCTGCTCTACTATTACGGCATGCTGACCATCATTGGCAAGCGTGGCAGAAGAGTAAAGTTGGGAATCCCTAACGAGAATGTACGCCGCCAATATTACGGCTATGTGTTGGATGAATACAACAGGGATGCCAAAATCAACAATAATCATCTTGCCGACCGATACGATGTAATGGCTCTGGATGGTAACATCAAGCCAGCCATCGAATACATCGCCGAAGGTTACCGAAACTGCACAAGTATTCACTCCAGCATCCAGGCAGAGCGCAATCTGCAAGGTTTCATCGCCGCTTATCTCAACCATAGTGGTTATTACTACATCATCCAGGAAATGGAGTTGAATGGTGGTTATTGCGACTTGACGATGATTCCGGACCTCACCCGTTTTCCAGAGGTTGCCCATGCCTACCTCTTGGAGTTGAAATATCTGAAAACGGGCGATACCGATGAAGAAGGAAACAAGGCCTTGGAAGAAGCAAGGACTCAGTTGGAGCAATATGCGCAAGACACAAGATTGCCACAGCTGATGAATGGAAAGCCTATCCACAAGATTGCCATCATCTATAAAGGTAATGATTTATGGAAAGTAGCTGAGTATTAAAGAACTAAGGAAACAGCAAGGGTCTATATGCCACGAAGAACTGGTGGCGTATAGACCCTTGACTATTTTGTGATGTTCTGCTATTGCAAAGGTACGAACATATGAGAAGACTACAATGGTATAAATGCGAAGCAATTTTCTTCCGAAAGGAGAACAGAATAGGCTGAAAGTGTAGCCAAATACGATAAAAACAGAATAAGCCTTGTTTTTAAGAAATACCGAAAAATGCAAAATGAAGGGGTAAAAATTGTTGGGGGTGGTGGTAAAATCTGTTTAAAATGGTGTCGCATTCATAGGAATGCGACACATTGGTAAAAAAAAAAGAACACCTATTTCTAATCATTTTTTGTATATTTGTGCCGTGAAAGAAGTATAAGGAACCATGAACTCGGTTGGATGGATAAACAGACTTTATGGTGGTTATCTGTCCTAAGATGGAAGAAGGTTCCTTATCTTTGCCAAACAAAAGATTATAAACGTTAAAAGTTAAAGACGATGGAAAAAATCAAATTATTAACAATGGCAGCTTTGGCAACGGCAGTTTTTGCCAGCTGCTCCAGTGAGGATGAATTGGCACAGAGCAATTATCCAATGGATAATGTGGTTAGAATCATGACAAGCGTAGATGGCATGAATACCCGTGCCTCTTACGGAAACAGCACAGATAAGCTTAGTTCGTTTGGCTTCTGTATCAACAATGCAGGTAATACCAAGTATACCTATGATAATATCAAGGTAACAAAGGAAGGCAGCAATTGGATTCCTGCTACCCAGATGTTGTGGCAGAATTCAACTACCGCTGTTGATATTCTGGCTTATGCGCCATATCAGGAGACTACCGAAGATGCAAATGGCAAAGTTAAAGTCTTCGGAAATACTGATTATGCCTTTTCTGTAAAAGAAGACCAAAGCAATGCTGAAGACTATTCTTCCGACCTTATTGTATATAAGCAAACGGGATTCAAACCTGGTACGGAATTGAATACCAGCAAAGCAGTTGATGTCACATTCACCCATCTCCTCAGTCAGCTGAATCTCACTATCGAGTTGAGAGACCAGTTTAATCAGGATGAAGAAAAGCCTGTTACGTCAGCAACCGTAACTGATGTCAAGGTGGATGGCACCATTATCAGCAGTAATGTGAATTTTGCAGCAGACCCTATAAGTTTTCAATTTAAAGGTGCCAAAATGTCAAGAGCCATTACTCCAGAAACAGTAGCATTCACGAAGGCTGATAAAACAACCGACCATGCCACCTTCAAATATTCTGCCATTGTGATTCCGCAGAGCATTATGGCAGGAGCATTCTGTATCTCGTTTAAGGTGGATGGCACTGATTACATCTGGACATCCACCAGCGATGTGGAATTTGTATCAGGTAAAAAATACGACTTGCATCTGTTGGTTGGTAAGGATGTAGTGCAAGGTGGCACCATAAGTGCGACACCTTGGGGAGAAGAAACCATTATCGAAAAAGAGACTGATTAAAGAATTGTTTGACATTAAAAATAGACAAGATATGAAAATTACAAAATATATGGGAGCATTTGCAGTTATAGCAATGCTTGCCGCTTGCTCTACAGATGACGAGCAGGGCACTAACACTGCTGCCAATGAGGTGAAGATTACTGCCACCGTTGGTGGAAACAGCATTTTTACCCGTAGCAATCCTTTAGGTACACCAGAGGAACAACAATATGGTTTTAATGAGAACGATGCCATCAGCGTAACTACTGAGGGTAAAACCGTTATTTATAAGAAGACGGGCGAGGTATGGACACCTGCGAATTCAGGTGAATTTCTGGTCTGGACGGGTAATGCACAGAGTTTCCAGGCTTGTTATCCTGAGAAGGCGGATGATAACTCCACAAAAAATTCTTTCTCTGCAGGTTATGTCTCAAAAGACCAATCTACAGATACGAAAATTGCTCAGTCAGATTATATGACATGCATAAAAAATATAGAAAAGGCATATATACCTTCCGACAGACAGTTGGCATTGAACTTTGAACGTCAGACGGCTCGTATCATTGTCAAAGCAAGCGGGTTTGGAGATGAGTTCAAAGATCTTAACCCTACGCTTTCTGCCGTAGAAGTTTATTCTAAGCTGAAAGTTCCTGCAGGAGATGGTGACAGCTACGCAGCTATCCAAGCTTGTAAAAAAGAAGAAAATGGCAGCAATGTATTCTATGCTTTGGTATCTCCTGGAGCTGCCAATTCTACAGAGAAATTCCTCAAACTCACTGTGACATACAATGATGGTGAGGGCAAGGCAACTCAGACTACAAAACTGGATGTAACGGGAATTCCTGCTCTTGACAAAGCTATGAGCTATACCTATGATGTAAAAATAGGTAAGGACAAAGCTACAATAGGAAATGTAAGTGTTACGGATTGGGGGCCTGGCGATGACATTACTGGTGGCGATGCTGTAACAACTACAGAAAATGCTGTACTAATTATAAAAAATGCTTTGGCTGCGGGCAATACGAACATTGAAATCAGAGATTTGGCTGCAAATGCAGATAAGAGTGTGTTTGATGCTATAAGAGAAGCTCTAAAAAGTGCAAGTGAAGGCAGTATAGAATTAACTGTTTACGGAGTTGAGACTTTGCCGTCTAAAGCATTTTTGAATTGTAAACCGCTGAAAGTTATTAGCTTGCCACATGTAAAGAGTATAGACCGGTATGCTTTTCAGGAGTGTAATCGTCTTGAAACAATCTATGCTCCGATAGTTTCATCTATAAGTCACGGTGCCTTTCTCAATTGTCCTAGGCTAAAATCGGTGACATTAGGTAATATTACCAAAGCAGGTATCAGTATCTTTGATTTTGTACCTACTGAAGGTGTAGATTTAACTTTGTCAAAAGATCAAAAGGTTATGACAGGAAGTGATGATGAAGGGTGGCAATCTGATGAATCTGAGCCTTATGCAAAAACTCCGGATCATGTACTACGAAAATTTCTTGGAAAAATATTCCACTCCATAAAATGTGGACGTTACATATATTAATAACAACTTGGAAATTAATAACATTAGATAAACTCCTAAGCTGGGCAGGAGTATTAGGTGCTCAGCAAACATAGTCACCCGCACTTCACTTTTACCTTTGCACCCGGAAACAAGTTCAAACGAATTGGTTAAAGGGTGTTAAGGTGAACTAGATTCCAAATAAGAAAATCTCTATCTGCGGATTAAGTCCTTCACCAAGCCAAATGTTTTCTTGTTTCCATTTAATACTAAAATGTTAATAATATGGATAAAGAACTGTATTTTGGCGTAGATGTCTCCAAGA
>ERZ1026870.12-NODE-12-length-95269-cov-19.859926_pt1 | contig 95269 bp, 80 predicted proteins | sample MGYA00380165_ERZ1026870 | MGnify/ENA primary metagenome ERZ1026870 (study PRJEB33269, sample SAMEA4719801) | human gut metagenome | biome: human-associated habitat; feature: organic feature; material: feces | place: Cameroon | collected 2013-10 ...
CGATTGGTAGCATAAAATCCTTATATGAAACAAAAAGCGGCAGCTACGTTGTTTTTCGCAACATAGCTGCCGTATCTTCGTTTTGGGAGTTCGGTGTACCTACTACACCAATCCGCCTATTCACTTGTTACACCACACCGCTTTGTAAGGCTCCTTTTCGGGAAAACGTCCCAAAATTGGTGTAGTTGTGGTGTAGTACCGCAGATGTTGTCTGAAATCCGATCAAGATTTCATCGTATATTCGACTCATTTTCACGAGTGTCTGCTTTTTGGCATCTTCATAGTTATTTTAGAGATGTCTCTTATAGGGATACGGAGTGTGTCAAAGTTCAAACCGATGAACGCATCCATAACACTTCACAGCCTGTTTCAGCCGCTCCAGATCATCTGCATCCGGGTGAGAAAGAAACTTCTCCTTTGGAGCTGTCGGCTTTCTTTGGTTACAACGTTTCCCAGTTGATTTTTCGATCCCGATAGAAATACTCTTTGTCGTGTTCGCTGATGGGGCGCAGCACATGGCATGGATTTCCTACCGCCACTACGTTAGCAGGAATGTCCTTTGTCACAACGCTTCCCGCACCGATCACCGTATTATCCCCAATGGTAACACCCGGCACCACGATCACGCCAGCACCCAGCCAGCAGTTGCGTCCGATGCGGATGGGCAGATTGTACTGGTATGCTTTCTCACGCAGTTCCGGCAGGATCGGGTGGTTTGCGGTTGCAAGGACACAGTTCGGGCCGATCATGGTGTGTTCTCCGATGTAGATATGGGTATCATCCACGCAGGTCAACCCAAAGTTGGCATAGACATAATCGTCCATGTGAACGTGCTTTCCGCCCCAATTGGCATGAAATGGCGGCTCGATCCAGCAGCCTGCGCCGCACTCTGCAAGCATTTCTTTCAAAAGCTGCGCCCGTTTTGCGTGTTCGGAAGGGCGGGTATGATTGTAATCATACAGCCGCTCCATGCAAAGCTCCTGCTCTGCCATGATGGAATCATCCGTGGGGTCATAGACTTGTTGGCTGTGGATCGCATTTTCAATCAGCATCTTGTAGCCCTTTCTTTTTTGCAAATCGTTCTCACTTACAACGGGTGCAACTATGCTTATGCCTTTTGGGTTTCTTTTTCTCGCAAAGCATCATAAACGCAGCGGGTTCCCTGATGTGCCATCAGCCCGCCCAGACATTTTTTGTTGCAGCGGACGCAGCGGTATATCTGTTTTGCCTGCCCATTTTTCAGCTTGTTCACCCAATCTGGGTCTGCCAGAAGCTGGCGGCTCATGGCGGCGCACTGGATATGTCCATCGAAAAGCTGCTGCTCCACAAAATCCGGGTCGTTCAAGCCGCCCACCCCGCAAATGGGGAGATCGGTATACTGACGCACTTCGTTGCAGAACTTGAGGAAACAACCGGGATGACCAAAGTACGGGTGGTTTGCAGGAGGAATCGTATTTTCCAACGCCGAATGGTTCGCCAAGGTCACATGGAAGCTGGTTACGCCTGCCCGTTCCAGCAATGGCACGAAAACAGGCAGTTCTTCTTCTACAAGGTCACCAAGTTAAAACTGTTCTTATGACCGGCTCCCACCTTTTTGAGGTAGAATGCACAGCAGTATAGCGCACTCATTTGACAAGGTCAAGTGGTATCTCCCGTTATTTACGAAAAATTTACAGTGGTATCCTGTGTATTTTTAGGCATCTCTTTTCGAGGAAGAACTGTTTTCTCTCCGCAGACGCATAAAACACAGCCAGAGGTAGAAATCTGCACGTTTATTATAATAAGCCGACCTTTCTCCGTAAACACTTTTGACAAATTCCAGTGATTTTGTGCATATTTTGTTGTATTGTCTCCATATACTTTCCGGCAGAAGCCTCTATAATAGGTACTGTATCCTGCGTAACGCCTTATATTGTGTGGAGAAAGAAGTATATGAAACCTAACAAGGAAGCAAATAAGCCAAGGATCACCTACCGCTACTATGAGCTGCCGGAAGGCGAACTGGTGCAGGCCATTACAGGAGAGGACTGGGTCTGCACCTATGGCACCTATGCCGAGGATGTCCATTTCCACAATGTTATGGAGATTGGTATCTGCCGCTGGGGGCAGGGTCTCATGGTTCTGGAAGATCAGCGCATCGACTATACCGATGGTGCAGTTACAGTGGTTCCCGCAAACTGTCTGCACACAACTTTGAGCCGTGATAAAAGCCTGAACTTATGGGAATATCTCTTCTTTGATCCTGCCGGAATCCTGAACAGTGCCTTTCCAAACGACCCTCTGTTTGTAGAATCTGTTCTGCATCGGCTCTCCAGTGAGGCTCTATGCCTTCCGCAAGAGGATGCAGTAGAACTGGAACGGCTTATTACCATGGTGCTGAACGAATGCCAGACAAAGCATGAGTACCATAAAGCCGTGGAACAGAATCTTATGACATCGCTGCTGCTCCTAATCACCCGCAGCTATACGGAGAAGAAAACCCATATCCGCCCCATGACGGTTGGACTGCAGCAGATCATACCCGCTATTGAATACATCGGGATGCACTATATGAATCCAATCTCCGGGGAAGATCTTGCGTCCATCTGTTCCTTGAGCGAGGCACAGCTGCGCCGTAAGTTCAAAGAATATCTCAATATGTCGCCAGTCGAATATCTGACGATGGTACGCATCCAGAAAGCCTATGAACTGCTCAATTCCACCAATTATCCCATGACGGAGGTTGCTCTGCGGGTCGGATATCAGGATGTTTCCTCCTTCAACCGCAATTTTCAGAAGATCATGGGTGTTTCGCCATACCAGTATAAGAAAAACAACAGCGACTACCGTGGTCGAGTATTGGACAAGAAGATCTCTGCCAAGAAAGGATGGAAGCATCCATCCGATCCATAAGAGAAAGACTTTTTGGCATTGTGTCGAAGAAAACTTTTCTTCTTTGGTCAAGCTGACGAAGCCATCGTTTTACGCGCAGAAACACGGCCGGATTCTGATTGAATCTGCGTGTTTTTTGATTGGATGCACCCGCATTTCAACCGCAAAACCTGTTACAATGACTACAACAAACGAGAGCTTGGAGAAAAGAATTGTTCAACTTGTGAATGCGTTCGATTCTTTCTTCAAATTTCTCGGATTCGTCAACTTTTTCAAGGTTTCATGAATGAAGGAGAAGGCATTATGAAAAAGATCTCGCGTCGTGCATTTCTGTCCGTTATGGCTGCTGCAGGTGCAGCTGCAGCCCTGACCGCTTGCGGTGGCAGCTCTGGTTCTTCCACTGCTGCTTCCGGCAGTGCAAGTGTTGGCGGTTCTCAGCCCGGTGGTCACAAGCTGACTGCCTACGCATGGGATAAGAATTTCAATATCCCTGCTCTGAACGCTGCTGCCGCAGACTACAAGGAAAATGTTGACCCGGAGTTTGAACTGGAAGTGATCGAGCAGTCCGGTGCAGGTGATGTAGAAAATGCCATCACGCTGGCAGGTTCTGCACACGATTATTCCAATCTGCCCGACATCGTGCAGTTCCAGGATCACTACATCCAGCGTTATGTTTCCGATTATCCGGACGCCTTCGTTCCTATGGAAGGTGCCGATGTTGACTGGGATGGTTTCGGAAAGGAAAAGCTGTCCTACTCCATCGTGGACGGTGTTCACTACGGTGTGCCTGTGGATAACAGCACCGTTATCTTTGCATATCGCACCGATCTGCTGGAGCAGGTCGGCAAGACTATCGATGACATGACCGGTGCAACTTGGGCCGATGTAACCAAAGTCGGTGAAGATGTTTATGCCAAAACTGGCAAGTATCTGTTCTCCTGCAGCGGCGATAACGGCGACCTGATCTACATTATGATGCAGTCTGAGGGCGTTGCCGAGTTCAAGGATGGTGAGCCTTACATCACTGAAAATGAAACGATGCACCGTGTCTGCGAAACAATCGTTGACATGGCAAAGAAAAACGTCTGCTATCTGGCGAACAGCTGGAGCGACTACATCGACCAGAGCATTCAGGGTGACATGGTTGCCGGTGTTGTGCAGGGCAACTGGATCATCCCCACCATGGAGGCTGTCACCGGGAACTCCGGCAAGTGGGAGATCACCACCATTCCTAAGCTGGACGGCGGCGAGGGCTATGCTTCCAACGGCGGTAGCAGTTTGTATATCACTGCCAACTGCGGCAATGTCGATCTGGCAAAGTCCTTCCTCGCTTACACCTTTGGCGGCAGCACCCAGACCTATGATAACGCCCTGCGTGACGGCGGCGTTGTCACCACGGTTCTGAAGTGTGCAGACTCCAATGTTTACAACGAGGGCGTTGAGTTCTTCAACAATGAGCCGATTTATAAGCAGATCGTTGAGATGAGTGAGAATGTTCCCATCATCGAGCAGAGCGATTATCACGTTCGTGCTGGTGTGTATCTGACCACTGCTGTGATCAGCACCATCAACGGCTCCAATCTGGATGATGAACTGGCAAATGCTGAACAGCAGCTCCGCTTCGAGATGGGTCTTTAAGACCTTCTGATTCATCCGAAGGAGGGTTTGACATTGAAGAACGAAAAAAGCGGTTCTCTGATGGCAAAACAGCGTCGTGCGGGCTGGTATTACCTGATGCCCGGCACGGTCCTTATTACCATCATGAGTTTTATCCCCATCATCAACGGCTTTCTGACCTCTCTGAAAACGGGTTCCAGTGCAAGCATGAAGTGGGCCAGCCCGCTGACCTACAACTATACCCGAATGTTCAAGGATGCACTGTTCCTGCGCTCGATGGGAAACACCTTCCTGTATCTGGTCGTGGAAGTTCCAATCATGCTGATTCTGGCAATCCTGCTGGCACAGCTGCTGAACAATCACGATTTGAAGTTCAAGGGATTCTTCCGCACCTGCGTATTTCTGCCTTGTGCAACTTCTCTTGTTTCGTACTCCCTGATCTTCAAGTCCCTGTTTGCAACGGATGGTCTGGTAAACACGGTTTTGTGCAAGCTGGGCATCCTGCAAACGCACTACAACTTCCTCGGCAATCCCACCAGCGCAAAGATCATCATTATTCTGGCTCTGATCTGGCGTTGGACGGGTTACAATATGGTGTTCTTCTTGGCCGGTTTGCAAAACATCGACTATTCGGTGTACGAAGCAGCCAAAATTGACGGTGCCAACGGCTGGCAGACGTTCTGGAAGATCACTGTTCCGCTGCTGATGCCCACCATCGTGATGACCGCCATCATGTCCATCAACGGTACCTTGCAGCTGTTCGATGAGTCGGTCAACCTGACCAACGGCGGTCCGGCGAATGCAACGATCACCATGTCGCACTACATCTACAACAACTCCATGGGTCAGGGCGTTGCAAACTTCGGCTATGCTTCGGCATTGTCCTTCGTCATCTTCGTGATGGTTGCCATCCTGTCCTTTATCAGCATGAAAGCAGGTGACAAGCGTGACTAATACAGCAGAAACCCACGCACTTGTGCAGCGTGAAAAAGGCAAGAAGCACATGATCCAGCGCAGACTGATTCCTGCTTACATCTTCCTGATCATCATCTCGTTCATTTCGGTTTTCCCGCTGTTGTGGATGATCTCTGCGGCGACCAATACCTCACTGGATGTTGCCCGCGGCAAGATCATGTTCGGCACCTATGCGATGCAGAACTTCAAAAATCTGATCGCATCGCAGAATCTGGCAGGTGCCATGGGCAACTCCTTCCTGTATGCGATCGTGCAGACTGTGATCTCCATGTTCGTTTGCTCTCTTGCAGGATTTGGTTTTGAGTTGTATCATGATAAGAACAAGGACCGCTTGTTCAGCATCCTGCTGCTCGCCATGATGGTGCCGCAGGTTGCCACAATGGTTCCTTTGTTCAAGATGATGTCCAGAGCCGGTTTGCTGAATAGTGTCTGGGCGTTCATCCTGCCCAGCATTTCCACTCCGTTCCTAATCATGATGTTCCGACAGAACTCCCGCAACTTCCCCAACGACCTGATGCAGGCAGCGCGCATTGATGGCCTGAGTGAAACGGGCATCTTCTTCCGGATGTATGTTCCCATCATGAAATCCACCTATGCGGCGGCTGCGGTCATCACGTTCATGAACGCATGGAACGCTTACATGTGGCCGAAGGTCGTTATGACCGATAACCGTGCACAGACCATGCCGATGTTGATCGCCAATATTGCGTCCGGCTACTCCATCGACTACGGTATGTTGATGATGGGCGTTCTGTTCTGCTCCATCCCCACCATGATCGTGTTCTTCGTTCTGCAGAAGCAGTTCGCAGAGGGCATTACCGGTGCGGTGAAGTAATTCTCTATCTTTTCGCTACCCACTTTTTCTCCTTCATCTGCTGTTCCCCCAGAGGAATCCCCATCTCCTCTGGGGGACGATGAAGGAATTTTTTTCAATCACATAATAAGGTAAATGAGGAAATACTATGGCTGCATTTGATTTTACAAAAGTAAAAGACCCCACCTTTTTCAAGGAAAACGTGCTGAATGCTCATGCAAGTTTCCGTACTTACGCTTCCCGCGAAGAATATCTGGCAGGAGAATCTTCGCTTGCGATGAAGCTGGACGGCATCTGGAAATTCGCCTACGCAAAGAACTACACCAGTGCCATCCCCGGCTTTGAAAAGACGGATTACGATTGCAGCGGCTGGGACGACATTCATGTTCCGGCACACATCCAGATGGAGGGCTACGACATTCCCCAGTACGCGAATGTTCAGTATCCGTGGGACGGCCGTGAAGAAGTACAGCCGGGTGAGATCCCGCAGCGGTTCAATCCGGTGGCAAGCTATGTAAAATACTTCGAGCTGCCGGAATCCATGCAGGGCAAGCCCGTCCACATCGAGTTCGAGGGTGTGGAAAGCGGCATGGCTCTTTGGCTAAACGGGTCTTATGTGGGCTATACCGAGGACAGCTTCTCCGCACACGCATTCGATCTGACTCCCTATCTCCAGCCGGGCGTGAACAAACTTGCCGTGCAGGTGTTCAAGTGGACTTCCTCCAGCTGGTGCGAAGATCAGGACTTCTTCCGCTTCTCCGGCATCTTCCGCAGCGTGTGGCTGTATGCCATCCCCACCGTGCATCTGGAAGATGTATCCGTCAAAACGCTGTTTGCCGGGGATGATTTTACTCATTCCACGCTGGAAGTTGCATTGCAGGCGGAGGGCAAGGGTGCAGCCCGTCTGACCCTGCGCCGCAGTGAGCTGGAAGTGTTCTCCGAAAAAATCGCACTGAACGGCGGCTCTGCGCTGTTCAGCCATGCGGTGGAGAACCCCCACCTGTGGAGTGCAGAGGACCCGGCTCTGTATGAACTGGAAATCGAGCTGCTGGACGATGCAGGCCATCTGGTAGAGGTGACCGGGCAGAAAGTCGGTTTCCGCAAGTTCGAGCTGAAGAACAATCGGATGCTGCTCAACGGCAAGCGCATCGTGTTCAAGGGTGCCAACCGTCATGATTTCAGCTCCATTACGGGTCGTGCTGTGGGCGTACACACCCATGAGGAACTGCTTCGGGACATCATCACCATGAAGCAGAACAACATCAATGCCATCCGCACCAGCCATTACCAGAATCAGGATGCACTGTACGACCTGTGCGACGAGTATGGTCTGTATCTGATCGCGGAGAACAATCTGGAATCCCATGGCACATGGGACATTCATCAGGCTGGCATTCGCGGCATCGAGGGCGTTTTGCCCAACGATAAGCCGGAGTGGAAAGCCGTCCTGTTTGACCGCATGAATTCCACTTGTCAGCGTGACAAAAATCACCCTGCTGTTCTGATCTGGTCTTTGGGCAATGAATCGTTTGGCGGCGAGACTCTGCTCCAGATGGCCGAGATGGTCCGCCGCTTTGATGACACCCGTCTGGTGCATTACGAAGGTGTGGTCAATGATCCCCGCTTCCTCGAAACCACCGATATCGAGAGCCATATGTACAGCACTGTGAAGGATATTAAAGAGTATCTGGCACAGGGCGATAAGCGGCCTTATATCGAGTGCGAATATTCTCATGCTATGGGCAACTCCAACGGTGCTTTGCACAAATACACGGAACTTGCCGACCAGAAGGACTGCGGCTATCAGGGCGGCTTTATCTGGGATTACATCGACCAGTCCATCTGGAAGAAAGACCGCTACGGCAAGTGGTTCCAAGCCTACGGCGGCGATTTCGGTGAGCGTCCTACCGACTATAATTTCAGCGGAAACGGCATTGCCTACGGTGGTGACCGTGCTCCTTCTCCCAAGATGCAGGAGGTCAAGTTCTGCTATCAGAATATCGCAGTTTCCATCGACAACTCTGGCTTTGAAGTCTGGAACAAGAACCTGTTCACCTCTACGGATGCTTTCGACTGCGTTGCTCTGCTGCACCGTGATGGAAAGCTGTATCAGCAGCAGAAACTGACCCATATTGATGTTGCTCCCGAAGAGCGTTCCAGCTTCCCGCTGCCGTTTATGGTCCCTGCGCTCCCCGGTGAATATGCAGTGACCATCAGCTTCCGTTTGAAGGAGGACACCAGCTGGGCAAAGAAAGGTCACGAAGTCGCCTTTGGACAGGGTGTGATCGCTGTGGTCCGTTCCATTCCCAGCAAGAAGGTCACGCCGTTTACCGTTACGCACGGTACACACAACATCGGCGTCCGGGGTGAGAATTTCGATGTTTTGTTCTCCGATCTGAAAGAAGGCGGCCTGACTTCCTACCGCTATGCCGGAAAAGAGATGATTCAGGAGATCCCCCGTCCCAACTTCTGGCGCGCTCCCACCGACAACGACTGCGGCAACAACATGGGCGGCGTTCGCGGTCAGTGGAAGCTGGCAAGTCTGTACGCTACCGTCAAGGGCATCGGCAAGGAGATCCCGTCTGTTCATGGCGGCACTATCCTCCAGAACCCCACCTGCGAGGTGGAAGCCGACAGCGTGGTCGTGACCTATCTCTATAACCTCCAGACCAGCCCCGCAGCAGAGTGCAGCCTGCAGTACCGTGTGTTCGGTGATGGCCGCATCCAGACCACCCTGCACTATGACCCGGTGGAAGGACTTGCAGCAATGCCGGAGTTCGGCGTACTGTTCAAGATCGACGCTGACTACGACACGGTGGAGTGGTACGGAAACGGCCCTGCGGAGACCTACTGGGATCGTCAGCATGGTGCAAAGCTGGGCATTTACCAGAACAAGGTCGCAGACAACATGGCGCAGTACCTTGTGCCGCAGGAGTGCGGTGCAAAGACCGCTGTGCGCTGGGCAAAGGTAGTGGACCGCAAGGGTCGCGGGCTGCTGTTTACCGCAGATGCCGCAAAGCCCATGTTCTTCTCTGCGCTGCCCTACACTCCCCATGAAATGGAGAGCGCCAAGCACCCCTACGAGCTGCCCCCGGTGCATTACACGGTGATTCGTGCCATCGGCGAGCAGATGGGCGTCGGCGGTGATGACAGCTGGGGTGCCAATGTCCACCCGGAGTATATTCCTGATGTAACCAAGCCTGTGGAGTTCACCTTTACGTTCCGTGGCATCTGATGATGGGCCGCAAATGAGGTGTTCTCTGTGAAAAAAGCGAAAGATCAGTCTGAATCTGAACCAGCCGAACCAGCACCCCTTGTTGGAGAACGGATCAGAAAGAATTGGGGGTTGTCGTCCATGCGCCTGCAAAATCAGGCATTTGGCTGATTCTCGATGCAGTCTCTAAGAAATCAAAAAGAAAAGCACCGTACTTCAAACGAAGTACAGTGCTTTTTGTTTTGGTGGAGATTACCGGGCCGATTCAAATCACGGTGACCCTCTTGCAGTCCATGCACGGTGCTCTCCCGGGTGAGTTAAACCCTCACTCGGTTGGCCTTGACAAAAAAGCACCGCACATTTCTGTGCGGTGCTTTTTGTTCTGGTGGAGATTACCGGGATCGAACCGGTGACCTCTTGCATGCCATGCAAGCGCTCTCCCAGCTGAGCTAAACCCCCAGATGTCTGGCCTGTTGCCTGACGACATGGGTTATTATACCAGCCGGAGGGGCGCTTGTCAACGGTTTTTTACAAAAATCTATTCTCTTTTTTCAGCGGCGCAGCGCACCCGGAAGCTTTTGACGCAGCTGCGTTTTTCCCGGGGCTGCTCTGCCGCAAAAGACTGCCGCATTACCTGTCCCATTTGTCACACAGGGCGTTGATCTGGTCGGCAAATTTTGCCAGATCCTTATTTGCGCCGCCCTCGTTGTGCTCGATGACCCGCAGCAGGCGCTTACCGGCGCTGACCAGCCGCTGGAACACGGTAGCGGCGCGGTTTGCACCCTCGCCTGTCCTCTGCTCCACGCGGACTTTCGTGCCCTCCTGCAGGCAGACTGCGCCCTCGGCACCGATCGCCCACTGCGCACCGTTGTAGGGCGCACAGGCGGTAAAGCCCTGTTCGGTCAGGGTGTCCACAAAGCGGTTCTCCACCTCGTCCTCGCCGTGGATCACGAACACCCGCCGGGGCTTTTCTGTAAAGGCGTTCACCCAGCGCAGCAAGCCGTCTTTATCGGCGTGGCCGGACATTCCGGTCAGCTGGCAGATCTCCGCCTTCACCTCGATGGGCTCACCGAACAGCTTGACCAAGTCCGTTCCTTCAATGAGAGTGCGTCCCAAGGTGCCCACCGCCTGAAAGCCCACGAACAGGATAGTGCATTCCGGCCGCCACAGGTTGTGCTTGAGGTGGTGGCGGATGCGTCCGGCTTCGCACATTCCGCTGGCGGACAGGATGACCTTGGGCGTGCGGTCGGTGTTGATCATGCGGGAGTCCTCGCTGGTCACGCTGATGCGCAGCCCCGGCACGTTGATGGGGTCGATGCCCTTTTCCAGCAAAGCGCGGGTCTGAGCGTCAAAGCAGCCGGGGTCTGTATCCCGGAAGATGCGGGTGGCTTCGGTGGCCAGCGGGCTGTCGATGTAGACCGGGAAGTTGCCGTGCCCTTTGACCAGCCCTTTTTCCTTGATCTCCCGCAAAAAATACAGCATCTCCTGCGTGCGTCCCACCGCAAAGCTGGGCACTACCACGTTGCCGCCCCGGTCAAAGGTGCGCTGCAAAATTTTTGCCAGCTCTGCCACATAGTCCGGCCGGGGGTCGTGGTTGCGGTCGCCGTAGGTGGACTCCATGAACACATAGTCCGCCTGCTGGATATAGGTGGGGTCTTTGATGATGGGCTGCTCCAGATTGCCGATATCGCCGGAGAACACCAGCTTTGTGGTGGTGCTGCCCTCGGTGATCCACAGCTCGATGCTGGCAGAGCCCAGCAGGTGTCCCACGTCCACAAAGCGTGCTTCGATGCCCGGGGCAAGCTGGATGCGCTTGTCGTACTCCACGCCCCGGAACAGGCGGCAGGCGGCTTCGGCGTCCTGCACGGTGTACATGGGCTCTACCGGCTCTGCGCCGGAGCGTTTGCCCTTGCGGTTTTTCCACTCGGCTTCAAACTCCTGAATATGCGCCGAGTCCCGCAGCATGATGCCGCACAGCTCCACGGTGGGGATGGTGGCGTAGATCCTGCCCCGGAAGCCGTTGTGCGCCAGCAGCGGCAAAAGGCCGGTATGGTCGATATGGGCATGGGTGATGAGCACAAAGTCGATCTCGCCGGGGGCTACGGGCAGGGGCTGGTTCTCGTACACATTTTTGCCCTGCTCCATGCCGTAGTCGATGAGGAATCGCTGCCCTGCCGCTTCCAGCATGGTGCAGCTGCCGGTCACCTCGTGGTTCGCGCCTAAAAACGTAAGCTTCAATGCAGAACACCTCCGGTTCGTTTTATAGCTTTAGTATAGCATATTTTTAAGGTACACGCCGCACAAATCTGCGGAAAGTTTACGGGCATAATGCTGAATTGCAGAAAAAATTTTTATACAATCTTGACAAACCACCCTGTTCTGTTATAAACTTAGGTTTGTATGACGTTCGTTCGTATTTTATGAGTCTTTTTAAATAGAGAGGTAGAAATTTATGGTTCGTAACGATTTGCGCAACGTTGCCATTATCGCTCACGTTGACCACGGCAAGACCACGCTGGTGGATGCCCTGCTGCGTCAGAGCGGCGCTTTCCGCGACAATCAGGCCGTGGCCGAGCGCGTGATGGACAGCGGCGATATCGAGCGTGAGCGCGGCATCACCATTCTGGCAAAGAACTGCTCCTGCACCTACAAGGGCGTCAAGATCAACATCGTCGACACCCCGGGCCACGCCGACTTTGGCGGCGAGGTGGAGCGCGTGCTGAAGATGGTCAACGGCGTGCTGCTGCTGGTGGACGCTGCTGAGGGCTGCATGCCCCAGACCCGTTTTGTGCTGCAGAAGGCTCTGCAGCAGAACCTGAGCCTGGTGGTCGCCATCAACAAGATCGACCGCCCTGATGCCCGCATCAAGGAAGTCATCGACGAGGTGCTGTACCTGCTGATGGATCTGGGTGCTACCGACGAGCAGCTGGAGTGCCCCATGCTGTTCTGCTGCGGCCGTGACGGCACCGCCAGCTTGGACCCGGATGTGCCGGGCACCGACCTGATCCCCCTGTTCGACACCCTGCTGAGCACCATCAAGCCGCCGGAGGGCGACCCTGAGGCTCCCTTCCAGATGCTGGTCTCCTCTGTGGACTACAACGAGTTCGTGGGCCGTATCGGCATCGGCCGCATCCAGAACGGCGTTGCCAAGGTGGGCGAGGAAGTGGTCGTCTGCGACTGGCACAACCCCGACCTGAAGATGCGCGGCCGTCTGACCAAGCTGTACGACTTCCAGGCAAACGGCCGTCAGCCCTGCGATAACATCACCGCAGGCGATATCGTGGCCTTCTCCGGCCTGCCGGATGTGACCATCGGCAACACCCTGTGCAGCCCCGCTCAGATCGAGCCGCTGCCCTTCGTCAAGATCAACGACCCCACCGTGGAGATGACCTTCTCGGTCAACGACAGCCCGCTGGCTGGCCGCGAGGGCAAGTACGTCACCAGCCGTCAGATCCGCGACCGTCTGCAGAAGGAACTGCTGAAGGACGTGGCCCTGAAGGTGGAGGACTCCGCCACCACTGATTCCTTCCGTGTCATGGGCCGTGGTGAGATGCACCTGTCCATCCTGATCGAGACCATGCGCCGCGAAGGTTACGAGCTGCAGGTCTCTCCCCCGCACGTTCTGACCAAGGTCATCGACGGCAAGACCTACGAGCCCATGGAGCACGTTGTCATCGACGTGCCCACCCAGTATCAGGGCGCTGTCATGACCGGTCTGGGTCAGCGCAAGGCACTGCTGCAGCAGATCGAGTCTCTGGGCACCGACCGTGTCCGTCTGGAGTTCCGTATGCCCAGCCGCGGTCTGTTCGGCTACCGCAACCAGTTCCTGACCGATACCCACGGTGAGGGCATCATCAACCAGATCTTTGACGGCTACGACGTCTGGGCTGGCATGATCGCCAACCGCTCCACCGGTTCTCTGGTCAGCTTTGAGACCGGCGAGGCCGTCACCTACGGCCTGTTCAACGCCCAGCAGCGCGGCACCCTGCTGGTGGGCCCCGGCGAGAAGGTGTACGAGGGCATGGTCATCGGCTACACCGCTTCCGGCGAGGATGTGGACGTGAACGTCTGCAAGACCAAGCACCTGACCAACACCCGTTCTTCCGGCTCCGACGACGCTCTGCGCCTGATCCCCATCAGCAAGCTGAGCCTGGAGGGCTGCCTGGAGTTCCTGGCACAGGACGAGCTGCTGGAGGTTACCCCGGAGAATCTGCGCATCCGCAAGCAGATCCTGAACCACGACCAGCGCATGAAGGCCAAGAGCAAGCTGAAGTAATTTCAACTTATAATAGCGGCGCAGAAGCACCCACGGGCGTTTCTGCGCTGCTTTTTTGTGCCAGTTATCCCCTCAGTCAAAGCCTAGCGGCAACCGGCTGGAACTCCCCCAGTCTCGCTGCGCTCGACAGCCCCCTCTAAGATGGGGCCTTTGGCATGGCGGCAAGGTTTCTGGCTAAGGTGCAAAGTTCCCGGGCGCGCCAGAGGCTCCCTCTCCGAGGGAGCTGTCACGGCGCAGCCGTGACTGAGGGAGTTTGCGTGCCAGTTACCCCCTCAGTCAAAGCCTGTCGGCTTTGCCAGCTCCCCCAAGGGGGCGCCTTCAAAGGAAAATTGATTTCCGAATTTTTGCAAAAAAGGCTTGCAAAAGTGCGGTGACTGCGGTATAATATTTCTCGCAGTCACTGTTATGCCTCTTTAGCTCAGTCGGTTAGAGCACCTGACTGTTAATCAGGGTGTCGCCTGTTCGAGTCAGGCAAGAGGCGCCAGCAAAGCGATGGATATTTTTCCATCGCTTTTTTGTTTTTCTGTATCTTTTTTTCACGCATTCTTAACGGTTCTTAAAAAATAGCGCCTTGAAGAACACTAGTGGATGTGGTATACTTTTATAAGTTTATAGATGTAGAAAAGCTGCATGGCTTTCCCGCATCCGCAGACAGGCGCTCCTCCGGTCAGAAAGCTGCCGTGCAGGAGCGCAGTTTTTTCGTTGGTCAAATCAGCAGGCAGGCCGGCGGCTCTGTGCGGCAAGCACGGGCGGCAGGGCGGCTTTGTGTCGTTTGAATAAATCTGTAGAATAAAAGGAAACATCTATGCGTTATACCTACGTCCGGCAGCACGATACCACCGACTGTGCGGCTGCCTGTCTGGCCATGGTGTGCCTGCACTACAAAAAGGAAGTGACCATCACCCGCCTGCGGGATATGATGGGTACCGACCTGAAAGGCACTAACCTTGTCGGCCTGCAAAAAGCCGCCAATGAACTTGGCTTTACCACCGCCGCAGTCCGCGTGGACCGCGAAAACTTCCTGAGCGACTTCTCGCTTCCCTGCATTGCACAGGTGATCACCGATCAGGGTCTGGCTCACTTTGTTGTGGTGTTCAAAAAGACCACCATCAAGGACGAAGGCGCGCGCCGCAAGCATATGCTGCAGGACGCCGAGACCCGCAAGGAAGAAGAGAAAAAGGGCAAAAAGCATAAGTGCAAGGATTACGTCATCATCGGCGACCCCGGCACGGAGCTGAAAAAGATCAGTCTGGACGAGTTCTACAAGAACTTTACCGGCGTGCTGCTGCTGCTGAACCCCACCTCCGAGTTCAAGGGCGGCAAGCTTGGCAGCAGGGACGGTAAAGACGGCAAGGACGGTAAGGACGGCAAGAGCGGCAAGTACGGCATGATGAAGCGGTATATCGACCTGCTTCTGCCCCAGAAAAAGCTGTTCTTCTACGCCATCCTCAGCTCGGTGATCACCACCATTCTGGGCATCGCGTCCTCCATGTTCAATAAGATCCTGATGGACGAGGTGCTGCCCTACGGGCTGAATAACCTTTTGGTCACCCTGATCCTGGTGTTCAGCGTGGTCAGCATCACCAGCACGCTGATCGGCTTTGTGCGCCAGTGGGTGTTGATCCATCTGTCCATCAAGATCGATATCCCGCTGATGCTGGGCTACTTCGGGCACATCTTCAACCTGCCCATGAAGTTCTTTGCCACCCGCAAGACCGGTGATATCACCACCCGTTACTCGGACGCTGACACCATCAAATCCATCTTTACCAGCATTGCGCTGAGCCTTGTGATGGATATCTCCATGGCAGTCATCACCGGCATCATCCTGTTCCGCATGAACGCCATGCTGTTCTCCATCTCGCTGTTCATGGCACTGGTCAGCATCCTGCTGGTGCTGGTGTACAAACAGCCCTATAAGCGGATCAACGAAGAGAGCATGGCACAGTCTGCAGCGCTGAACAGCCAGATGATCGAGAGCCTGCGCGGCATCGAGACCGTCAAGTGCAACGCCAACGAGCAGACCGAGCTGGATAATCTGGAACGCGAGTACATGAAGAGCCTGAAGATCAGCCTGCGCTCCAGCCGCATCAGCACCACGCAGGGTCTGATCTCCTCCTTCATCTCCACCGGCTTCAGTATGCTGACCACCTATGTGGGCATCAGTCAGGTGCTGAACGGCGAGATGACGCTGGGCGGCTTTATGGCATTCAGCACCCTGTCCAGCTACTTCACCTCCCCCCTGAGCAACCTGATCGGCCTGCAGATGCAGATCCAGGAAGCCAGCATCTCCATGAAGCGTCTGACCGAGATCATGGACTACCCCGCTGAGAACGAGACTGCCGAGGGTATGGAGCAGAGCGAGATGGAAAAGGTGGAGGGCGACATCGAGTTCAAGGACGTCACCTTCCGCTACGGCAACCGTGCCCCGGCACTGGATCATGTCAGCTTTACCATCCCCGCCGGCAAAAAGGTGGCGCTGGTGGGCAGCAGCGGCAGCGGCAAATCCACCATTACCAAGCTGCTGCTGAAGTACTACGACCCCGAGGACGGCGAGATCGATGTGAACGGCGTGAATCTGGCGGAGTACAGCAACCACTCGGTGCGCCGCGCCATCGCCTATGTGCCCCAGAACGTTGAGCTGTTCAGCAAGACCATCTACGACAACATCCGCATCTCCCGCATGGACGCTACGCTGGACGAGGTGAAGGAAGCTGCCAAGAAGGCTGACGCGCACGAGTTCATCCGCCATCTGCCGCTGCAGTACAACACCTATCTGGAGGAAGCCGGCAACGGCCTGTCCGGCGGTGAGAAGCAGCGCATCGCACTGGCGCGTGCCTTCCTGAAGGACTCCAACCTTTACATTCTGGACGAGTCCACCAGTAATCTGGACTTTGCCACCGAGACGCTGATCTTCAACATGATCTACGAGCAGCTGGCAGACCGCTCCATGCTGATCGTGGCGCACCGCCTTTCCACCATCCGTGACTGCGACCTGATCCTTGTGATGGATCACGGCAAGATCGTGGAGCGCGGCAACCATGAGGAACTGATGGCAAAGGATGGCCGCTATGCCGAGCTGTGGAATATGCAGCAGGGCATCTTCCGCAAGCGCAAAGCCGAGCCTGCTCCGCAGGTGTCTGCCGCTGTGGTGGAAGAGGACGACGACGGCGAGTCCATCACCTACTGACCGCACCGCATCCGCAGCTCTTGCCCGGATGCAGCATAAGCTTTTTTCCCGCCCGGCGGGAAACCGAAGAATGCCTCGTTATGGTGTGCCCGGAGGCAGACGCTTCCGGGCACCTTTTTGTTCCGGCTTACATTGAAAAAATAACAGGATTAGGGGTAATTTACTATGAACGAAATCAAAGTTGCTGAAAACAAGACCCTCAAGCTGACCAATGTTCTCTCCCGCGTTGTGCAGCCGGAGGAGCTGGCAAACCTGCCGGTCATCCTGACCCAGATGCAGAACTTTATGAAGAGCAACGGCGCACAGCCCATCGGCCCGCTGGTGCAGGCTATCGTGGAAGGCACCGGCCCGGACCATATGCCCGTCATGTACATGATGCAGCAGGCCACCCAGATGATCACCCAGATGGAGCCCGGCTACCACATGGACGCTGTGCTGCGGGTAAAGAACTGCTTGTACGCCCACTTTACCGGCCCTCTGGCCTTCAACCAGCTGGCCACCGCCAAGCTGCAGGTCCTGGCTTTTGAAAACGATATTAAGCTTAGCGGCAACAGCTACACCATCTACGTCAATCAGGACGAGGACGACGGCGTGATCGACGTGTTTATGGAGACCAAATAATTATGACAACGACCATTCAGAACCTTTCGGATCTGCAGGACCGCCGGATCATGATGGACAAAAAGCTGCCCCCTTACGGGTACGCCTTTGTCATTCTGACCGGGCTGTTCATGATCTTTCTGGTGATCTGGAGCACCCAGACCAACCGCATCTATGTCAGCCAGAACAGCGGTGTGGTGCAGGCCGCCAACAAGACCTACATCATGTCCAGCTACTCCGGCTCCATTACCGAGCTGTATGTCTCGGAGGGCAGCTATGTGAACGAGGGCGACCTGATCGCCCGGCTGAAGAGCACGGATCTGGATATGCAGAAGGACACCCTGCAGAGCCAGCTGGATATCTACCAGAAGCAGCTGGATCAGTACAACAAGCTGCTCAAGTGCATTCAGGACGACACCAACTACTTCGACGAGACCAGCGCTGAGGATCAGCCCTACTACTACCAGTACCAGACCTACAAAAGTCAGGTAGCACAAAAGACCTTTGACGCTTCTACCTATCAGGCTGCCGGCTACTCCGACACCCAGATCAAGGCTTTGATGGAGCAGAACCAGAGTGAGCTGGAGTCCCTATACTACTCCACCATGCAGTCCATCTCCCAGAGCATCAACAGCGCACAGGTCAATGTGGACAACCTGCAGGCGCAGATGGATTCTTTGAACACCGGCGCCAACGATTACTTCATCTATGCGCCCACCTCCGGCGTGATCCACATGGACACCCCCTACAAGGAGGGCATGGTGCTGAGCGCCGGCTCTGCAATGGCTACTATTGCCAGCGAGAACGACGATCTGGAGATCGTGGCTATGGTGTCGGTGAACGACCGTCCCCTGCTGCACGTAGGCGACCCCTGCAAGATCGCCATCACCGGCCTGTCGGAGTATTCCTACGGCACGCTGACCGGCACCGTCACCTCCATTGACAGTGATGTGACCTCCAGCAGCAGCACCTCCTACTACAAGATGACTATCAAGCCCGATGCCACCTATGTGGTGAGCCGCAGCGGCGACAAGGTGGATCTTGCCAACGGTATGAGCGTGACCGCCCGCGTGGAATACGATCAGGTCACCTATTTTGAATATGCCATGGAGGCACTGGGCGTGCTGTTCCGCTAAAAGCGGACTGCACAGCACGGCAGGATGCCCCCCTTTTACACCACCCCAAAGAGGTACAAACAACATGATTCGAACCGCAAAGAAACTGGCCGCCTGTGTGCTGATGCTGGGTGTGCTGGTATGCGGCACCGCCCTGAGCGCTGCCGCCGCCGGCCTGCCTGTTGAAGCGCAGAACGGCGTTTCACTGCCCTGGTCCAAGGATGTCCCTGCCGAGAGCATTTCCACCGGCAGCTACTCTGCCAATATGCTGTTGGGCGCTTCCCAGCAGCTGTCCCCCGTGGTCAAGCCCAGTTACAGCACCGACTCTGTGGTCTTTTTGACCGATGACAGCAGCGTGCTGACCGTAAGCAGCAGCGGCGTGGTGCAGGCTGTGGGCGTTGGCACTGCCACCATTACCGCAGCCGCCGGCAACCAGATCTGCGCCTACACCATCGTGGTCTCCATGGACTCCTCCATGATCGTGACCGAGATGGACCTTTCCCTCTCCTCCAACACCATCTATGTGGGCAACTCGGTGTCGGCTTCGCTGCAGGTGCGCCCCAGTTCCGCTTCCAACTACGCCACCGTCACCCTGACCTCCTCTAACGAGAAGATCGCCACGGTGAACAGCTTTGGCCGCGTGACCGGTGTAGCGCCCGGCACTGCCACCATTACCGCTGCCTGCGGCTCGGTGGTGGCCACCACCACCGTTACGGTGCTTGCCCTGCCCACAGACTCCACCGGCACAAGCGGCACTACGTCCAGCAACAGCGGGCAGGTGATCACCCCCAGCACCAACTACATCGTGCTCAAGCCCGGTGCCACCCGCACCATCACGGCTAAAGCCACCCCTGCCAGTGCATCCCAGTCCTTCACCTTCAAGTCCGGCAACAGCAGCATTGCCACGGTCAGCCCCTCGGGCGTGGTCACGGCGGTGGGCACCGGCTCTACCTCCATTACCATTTCCAACGGCAAGGCCACTGCCATGGTCACGGTCATCGTGAACCGCTCGGCAGATGCTTCCTCCGGCAGCGACAACAGCAATGCCGGCACCGAAACCCCGGACGACAACGCCTCCATCCCGCTGGACCCTGTGGTGCAGACCATTCAGGACAGCACGGAGGATCAGGTGGTGTTCAACCAGTCTGAGGTGCCCATCGTGACCGGCGAGATCCTGAACGCCCTGCGCACCACCGGCAAGACCCTGTGCGTGGTGGGCGACGGCTACACCATGAACGTTTCCGGCAAAAACGTAAAGAGCACCACCAGCGAGATCGACACCGCCATCACCTTTACCGAGAGTGAAGAGGGGCTGGAGTTTGAGCTGGACAACGGCCGTGCCCTTCCCTGCGCGGTGCAGCTGGAGCTGGATGTGAGCACCTACTCCCGCCTGTACCTGTACAACACCATCAGCAACAAGTGGCAGTACCTGAACAGCTACAAGGACGGCGTGATCACCGCCGACACTGCCGGCCGCTACCTGCTGACCAACCAGAACCTGCGGTTCGGCAATATCAACTGGTCCTTCTTCATCGCCGGCGGCGTGGTTGTGATCCTGATCGCCGTGGTCTACATCGCGTTCAAGAAGCGCTACTGGTTCTGGTAAGCGCCCCTGCTCTTCCCGCATATAACAAGCCGCCCGCTGCACACCATTTCGTGCAGCGGGCGGTTTTGTGTTCTATTCTCCCCTGTTACTCCACCGTTACGCTCTTGGCAAGGTTGCGGGGCTTATCCACGTCGCAGCCGCGCAGCACCGCCATGTAGTAGGCGAACAGCTGCAAGGGCACGATGAGCTGCAGCGGCATCAGGATGTCGTCGTACTCGTCCAAGCGGATGACCTCGGTGGCAACGCCCTCCGGCACTTCCGCGTCCTTGGTGGTGAACAGCAGCACCCGTGCGCCGCGGCTGCGGGTCTCCTTGGCGTTGGAGATGGTCTTTTCGTAGACATTCTTCTGGGTCGCCAGCGCGATGACCGGCACGCCGTCCGTGATCAGGCTGATGGTGCCGTGCTTCAGCTCGCCTGCCGCGTAGGCATCCGAGTGCACATAGCTGATCTCCTTCAGCTTCAGGCTGCCCTCCAGCGAAAGGGCGTAGTCGAACCCACGCCCGATGAAAAAGCAGCTCTGGGTGTTCACATAGCGGCTGGCAAGGTACTTGATCTGCTCGCAGTCCGCAAGGCGGGGCTTGATGACCTCGGATGCGTGCAGCAGCTGGGCGGTGTAGTATTTGGTCTTTTCCTCGGTCAACCGCCCCCGCGCGTAGGCCAAGCGCAGGGCAAACAGGTACAGCACGCACAGCTGCACCATATAGGCCTTGGTAGACGCCACCGCGATCTCGGGCCCGGCGTAGGTGTACATGACGTAATCCGCCGCCCGGGCGATGCTGCTGCCCACCACGTTCACGATGGCAAGCACCGGCACGCCCCGGCTCTTAGCCAGCTTGAGGGCGGCAAGCGTATCGCTGGTCTCGCCGGACTGGCTGATGATGATGACCAGATCCTCCGGCTTCAGGATGGGGTCGCGGTAGCGGAACTCGCTGGCGATATCCACCTCTGCAGGCACCCGCGCCAGCGCTTCGATGGCGGTCTTGCCCACCATACCGGCGTGCATGGCTGTGCCGCAGCCCACCAGATGCACTGTGCCGATGCTGCGCAGCTTTTCGTCCGTCAGTTCCGGGATGCGCAGCTCCGGCAGACCGTTCTCCACCCGGGGGCTGACCGTTGCGGTGATGGCGGCGGGCTCCTCGTTGATCTCCTTGAGCATAAAGTGGGGGTAGCCGCCCTTTTCGGCTGCTTCCATGTCCCAGTCTGCGGTCAGCTTTTCGCGCTCCACCGCCTCGCCGAACTCGTTATAGAAGCGGATGCCCTGTGCCGTGCACACCGCCATGTCCCCTTCTTCCAGCACGCTGTAGCTGCGGGTGTACTTGAGCAGCGCCGGGATATCCGATGCCACAAAGTTTTCGCCCTCGCCCCAGCCCACGATGAGCGGGCTTTCCCGCTTGACCGCAAAGATGGTGTCCGGGTAGTCCTTGAACAGAACCGCCAGCGCGTAGCTGCCCCGCACCTTGGCAAGCGCAGCCTGCAAAGCCTGCAGCGGCTCGCCCTGATAGCAGCTGTCGATGAGCTTTACCAGCACCTCGGTGTCGGTCTCGCTGGCAAAGGTGTAGCCTTTGGCGACAAGGCGCTCCTTCAAAGCGCCGTAGTTTTCAATAATGCCGTTGTGCACGATGCTGACCCGGGGCGTGGAGTGCGGGTGGCTGTTCACATCGCTGGGCTCGCCGTGGGTCGCCCAGCGGGTATGACCGATGCCGCAGCCGCTTTGGGGCAGCGCCAGCTCTTCCAGTTTGCTGCGCAGGGTGGAGAGCCGCCCCTTGCTTTTGACCACGCGGATGCCGTCCCGCTGGGTAAGCGCTACACCGGCAGAATCGTACCCGCGGTACTCCAGCTTTTCCAAACCGTCCAGCAGCACCTGCTGAGCGCTGCGCATCCCGACATAACCTACAATGCCACACATACAAAATACCTCCAGACCGACTGCGGCGCGCCGAAATGCGCTGCTGCACAGTCAGTTTCCTCTATCAAAGTCTATGTTCTTGTATGGCTTTCTTTGCAGGGTTCTGTTCCGGTATTGCTGCCGGTTTTTGCCCTGTTCTGCGGCTGGTATAGCCCTCAGCCGGAGAAACATCCGCCGAATCTTTCGATGATCCCTCTCCTCGTCACCCTCACGGCTGTCACCCGTGTGGCCCGGCGCTTTGCGTCAGCTTGCGGTACACATTCCTTCTTTCAAAGTTGTTTGGGGCTCAGTGCATCCCCAGCATTTTATGCAGTTTGGGCTGCCACTTCAGCTTGTACAGCAGCAGCAGATTGCACAGGGCGCGGTCGTAAAGGGCAAACGCCACGTTGCCCATACCCAGTGTGAGCAGGGTCATTGCCAGTGCGGTGGTGCGTAGCTCCTGCGAAATGCTGCCCGCCGGCACCAGCACCAGCAGCAGGCCGTACATCGCCAGCACCGCCCCGTTGCACAGCAGCAGCTTGCACACCAGCTGCAATGCCCGGGGGCGGATGCGGTCGAACCGGGGCTTTACCAGCGGGTAATAGCCCAGCAGCACGGTGAAGATCAGGGCGATCTCCTTATCCGGCACAAAGAGCAGCCCCAGCAGGCTGACGGCGGCGTACGCCGTCCACGCCATGGTGATGCCGCACTCCATGCACACCGTTGCAATGAGAAAGCTTGCCACCGCCGGTGCGATGAACATGGCAATGGGGATGATGGTGCCCAGCAGCATCAGTGCCACGCACAGTGCCGCCGCCATGCCGCAGTAGGCCATGGCCCAGCTTTTGCTTTTTCGCTTCTTCATGGGATCTCCCACTTTTCGGTATCTACATCCTGCTCCAGCGGGTAGACCGCGTGTTGCAGACCTAAGATCATGATATTGTTCAGCAGGGTGTCATTCAGCTTGAGATCCAGCATCTTGTACGCCCGCATCAGGTCGTTGACCGCAGCCAGTGCCTGCCGCCGGGCGTTCTCTATGGCAGCAGCCTGCCCGTTGAGCTCGTTGACCACGAACACATTGTACTGGCCGTTGCGGCGGTCGGCTTCAAAGCGCTCGGCCTTGTCCAGCAGATAGAAGATGCGGCCGATGCAGCTGCCGATATATCGCATACTCTTGCGCTGGTTGGGGTCATCCGTAGCCAGCGTGGAGTACAAAGCGCCGTAGACGTTGCTCATAGGTTCAGCCGCAAGGGCGTAGTTTTTGGCGCTCAGGTTCATCTGCACCACCGCCTGCTCCCGCTCCTGCGCAAACAGCCGCTCCAGTGCCGGGTTTTCCTGCCGGGCTTTCTCGTAGGCGCGGCGCAGCAGCAGCTTGTCCGCTGCGCGGCGCAAGCGCTTGACCGGGCGCAGCTCGCTGTACTTGCGGTCCTGCAAATTATGCCAGCCCATCAGGATCTCCGTCTGCGCCGCCTGCCGGATGCCCAGCGTCTGGCACATCATGCTGCGCCGGAACGGCGTGCCGGGCATCCGCTGCCGTTTGCAGGTGGGCATACGCCCCGCCAGACTGTCGGACAGGATGGCAAACAGCACCCCGTTGGTGCGCAGCAGATGGCAGGCGTAGAAGCCGTAGGACTTATACATCTGCCGCCGCACCCCGCGGAGATAACGCATATAGGTGTTGTAATCCCGGATCGTCAGTTCCGGCAGATAGGGCCGCATCCGTCCCTTCATATAAGCCAGCCATCCTTTCTGTACAGTTTTTGTATCCTGCGGTCAATAAGGTTAGTATAATCCTTTTTGTTCGGCAACGCAACTGCCGGATGCAAAAACTGCCGTAATTTGTCATTATGCCGAATTTTGTGAAATCTATTTTTCTATTAAAAACACCCGCAGACCGTCTCTTTTCAGCAAAAGATGATCTGCGGGTGTTTGTGCCGGATTTTCCCGGAAAAAGACACACTTTTTCAGTGCAATGTCTGCCGGGCGGGCAGTCAAATGCCCTTACTTCTTTTCAAAATGGGTGCGCTTGCCGTCAAAGCCGGATTTGGGCATGGGCTTTGCCATCTTTTCGGTCTTGGGGGCGTTATAGTACATATACAGCTGGCAGGGGATCATGCCGTTGTACATCTTGCGGCGCTTGTTGGCGCGCTTGCCGTAGTGCAGTTCAAAGTCCATATCGGCGGTAATGGCGTACAGCCCGGCGCAGGGGCTGGCTTCCATCTGCTGTCCCAGCGTGCGTGCCAGCTTGGCAGCGCCCTCAATGGTGCCCAGACGCTCGCCGTAGGGAGGGTTCGTCAGCACGATGGCCTCCGGCTTTGCGGCAAAGGTGGCAACATCCGCCACCTCAAAGTGGCAGCGGTTCTCCACACCCGCCAGCTTGGCGTTGGCGTTGGCCTGTGCCACGGCGGCGGGGTCGATATCGTAGCCGTAAGCTTCAAAGCCCACGTCCAGCTTGGACTCTGCCAGTGCCTTCTGGCGCTGCTCTGCCCACAGGGCAGCGGGCACAAAGCTGTAGCGCTCGGCGGCAAAGCGGCGTTTCAGACCCGGGGCAATGTTCATGGCCTTCTGCGCGGCTTCGATCAGCAGGGTGCCGCTGCCGCAGAAGGGGTCCTCCACCAGGCTGTCGCGGCGCACACGGCCAAGGTCGGCGATGGTCGCCGCCAGCGTCTCGCGCAGAGGGGCTTCCATGGCGTTGCGGCGGTAGCCGCGCTTGTGCAGACCCTCGCCGGTGGTGTCCAGCATGATCTCGCACACATTTTTGCGCAGCATAAAGCGCACCTTGTACTCCACGCCGCTCTCGGGCAGCACGGTGGTGCGGTGACCCTTCATCAGGCGCTTGACCACCGCCTTTTTGATGACGCTCTGGCAGGCGGGGATGCTGGTCAGCTGGCTGTTCAGGGAAGAGCCGGTGACCGGGAAGGCAGCATCCGCAGGCAGAAACTCCTCCCACGGGATGGAATACACGCCGTCGAACAGCTCATCGAAGGTGGTGGCCTTGTAGCGTGCCAGCAGCAGCATCACGCGCTCCACGGTGCGCAGGTTGAGGTTTGCGGCAGCGATCATCTCTGCCCCGCCGCAGAAGCTCAGACGGCCATCCTCCACCCGGATGTTCTCTGCGCCGATGCGGGTCAACTCAAATTTAGCGGTGGATTCGCACCCGAAAAAGCAGGGCGCGATCAGTTCAAATTTTGCGGGCATGGTAGTTCCTTTCTGTTCTGTACCGAAAAAACAGACCTGTCCGACCGGGGACAGGCCTGCCTGTGTTCCTTGTGATCCCAGCCGATGCGGTGGCTCAGCGGCCGCGGCGGCTGCGGGGCGCATAGCCGCCGCCCCGGCGGTTGTTGGTCTCGTGGTCGAGATCCGCCATCTTTTCCTCGCTCTGGCTCTTGAAGCGGCTCATCATGTCCTCAAAGCTCAGGTTGTCGGAGCGGACGGGTGTCTTGGGCTGCCACACGCGGGGAGCAGCCTCCCGGGCAGGGCCTCTGCCGCCTTCACGGGGGGCACGGCCTGTACCGCGCCCGCCGGAGCGTCCGCCCTCCTGCCCATTGCGGAAGCCGCCCGGACGGGGGCCTGCGGGGCGGCCCTCCCGGGGCTGACGCGGAGCCGGGGGCAGCAGCCGCTTGATGGACAGTGCGATCTTGCCGTCCGGTGCAATGTTGATGACCTGCACCTTAACTTCATCGCCATCGTGCAGCACAGTGTTGATATCCTGCACGAACTCGTTGGATACCTCGGAAATGTGGACCATGCCGACACGCCCCTCCGGCAGCGCTACAAATGCGCCAAAGGGCTTTACACCGGTCACGCGGCCTTCGAATACGTTCCCTACCTCAATTGCCAAAACTCAATACTCCTTGTTTTCCAAAACTCTTGACCTGCCGCGCGGTCAGTTGCCGGTCACATCCACAAAGATGCGCTCGTTGGGTGCGGCGTAGTTGTAAGAGTCGCGTGCGACCCATTCGGTGATCTGGTCGGCATCGCCGCTCAGTACGCGCTGCAGTTCCTGATTTTCCGTCTGTTGCTGCGCCACCTGTTCGTTCAGTGTTTCCAGTTCTGCCCGCTTGGAGCTGATGGTGACCTGATTGGAGATATAAGCCGCCAGCATACTCAGCAAAAGCAGCACGAAAAACAGGCGGAACGCCATGGTGACCACTGCATTCTTTCTGCGCTTTTTGCGTCCCGTATTCGTCATTGCCTTACGCTCCTGTCTGAACAGCAGACCTTCTGCGTCTGTTCTCTTACTTTGATACGTTTGAATTATACAACAATGCCCGCTGGTTTGGCAAGTTCTTTTTGGATTTTTTTGCGGTTCTTTCCGCGTTCCGGCGTAATTTGCGGGCAGTTTTAGCCGCAGCGCGGCGGCGGCGCACAGGCTGCACTGCAAAACGGCGCAAAACAGCCCCGATCCCCCGCCCCAGCGCCTGCAGCGGGACGCCCAGCACCCCGGCAGTGCAAAGGGCAGCGGCAAAGGCTGCCGCCGCCATGTACCACCGCAGCACCCCGGCGGCGCTGTACCCGGCGGCGTAGCTCTGGCACACCAGCAGCACCGCACCGGAAAGCAGCATATCCGGCGCAAAAGCCGCCCTGCCCCGCACCGGCAAAAACGCCCGCACCGCGCCAAGGGCAGCGCCCAGCACGGCACAGGCGGCAGCTTCCTGCAAAAGCCGGGCGGGCAGCAGCACCTGCACCATCAGCGCAGCAGCCGGTGCCAGAAGCCCCCGGCTGCGCGGGCGGCGGTATACTCCAGCCCGTCGAACCGCCCGGTCAGCTTTGCTTCCCCGGCTTCCAGATCCAGTGTCTGCATACTGATCTGCGCACCGGACAGGTGCAAAATGCCCTTGCCGGTCTCCAGCGCGGCGCTTTCGGCGCTGCAATGCAGCACCCGCTGCACCCCGGTGACGGTCAGCCTGCTGCGGCTCTCCAGGATCAGGTCATGGGGCAGCGGCGGCTTTGCGGCAGCTTTTTCCATAGGCAGTCCCCCTCTGCCAGCATTGTATGCGGGCAGGGCGGGCTGTTATTCCGCGATCACCTCGTACATCTCGCGGGCAACGTCCTTGGTGCGGGGCTCTTCATCCGAGAGCACCCGCACCTTGATGGGACGGTTGCCGAAGGTGACCTCGATGATGTCCCCGGCGTTGACGGCCTGACTGGCCTTGGCCACCTTGCCGTTGATAAGGATGCGGCCTGCATCCGCCACCTCGTTTGCCACGGTGCGGCGCTTGATGAGACGGGAGACCTTGAGATATTTATCCAGACGCATTGGCGTTATTCCTTTCCTTTCAGCAAAAAAGCCGCCGCACCTTGTGCAGGCAGCGGCGGCGTGACAGAACCGATTACAGGGTGTCCTTCAGGGACTTGCCGGGCTTGAACACGATGCTGCGGGAAGCAGCGATGGTGATGGGCTCGCGGGTGCGGGGGTTGATGCCCTGACGCTCGGCGCGCTCGCGCACCTCAAAGGTGCCAAAGCCGGAGATGCTGATCTTTTCGCCCTCGGTCATGGCCTTGCCCAGTGCCTCAAAAACGGCGTTGACAGCCTGCTCGGCGCTCTTCTTGCTCATTTCGGTGTTTGCCGCAACCTGTGCGATCAAGTCGGTCTTGGTCATATTATTTGCCTCCATCTGATTTTGTCTTGAATTCTCTCGTTCTATCGGAGCAGGTCATTCGACCTGAGTACCGCGTTGTTCCTGTTCCAGACACTGCTGTGCAAAGCGCTTGGACGCAAAGGTCAGTGCTTCTTCTGCATCCACCCCCGCAAGCCGGGCGGCGTTTACCGCTGCAAACAGCAGTCGGCCTGCGGCTTCCTGCTTTGCGGCGGCGTCTGCCGTGGCAAAGTCCTGCACGGCGGCTTCCAGCCGGTGCTGTGCTGCGGCTGCGTCCTGCTGCCCAAGGCCATGCCCGGCGGCACGCTTTTGCAGCTTTTGCGCCCGCATGAGTGCGGGCAGCGTAGCAGGCACGGTGGCCAGCTCGTCCGCAAGGGTGGTGCGCCCCTTTTCCTTATTTTTGAGCGCATCCCAGCCATTTATACCGGCGTTTTCCGCTGCGGAGGATGCAAAGATGTTGGGGTGCCGGAACACCAGCTTTTCGCAGACCTTGCGGCACACATCCTCAAAGGTAAAGCGTCCCCGCTCTTCCTCTATGGCGGCGTGGAACACCACCTGCATCAGCACGTCTCCCAGCTCCTCCCGGAGCAGCACGGCGTCGTCTGCATCAATGGCTTCCAGCGCTTCGCAGGTCTCTTCCAGAAAATTTTTGCGGATGGAAGCATGGGTCTGCACCTTATCCCACGGACAGCCGTTTTCCGGGTCCCGCAGGATGCGGATCACCTGCAGCAGCTGCTCCGCTGTATAGGGCGGCTGTGGGGTCCAGTCCAGCACACGTTCCATCTCCTTTTGAAAAGATACTGTAAATTGTACCGCAGCTGCTGCGGTTTTTCAAGCAAAAAACCGCAATTTTCCAGCATTTTTCATGGTTTTCTGCGCTTTTCACAAAAACAGGACGGCATCCTGCGGGGGATACCGCCCTGTTGCAGTTTTTTCCTGTTTTCAGCTTACAGCTGTGCGCCGCACTTATTGCAGAACAGCGCATCGTCCGAGACGGGCGCGCCGCACTGCGGGCAGGTCTTGCGGGCAGGCTGGGCGGGCTGTTCCGGGGCAGCTTCTTCCTCCTCCACGGGGGCTTCGTAGTCCACCTCGGCGGCTTCTGCCGGGGTCAGGGTAGCCTTCAGGCGGGTGATCTCCTGCTCGATGGTATCGATCATCTCGATGTATTTATCCACCAGCGGCTGGTTTTCTTCCTTGCCCTTGGCAAGGCTGTACACCAGTGCACCCAGCTGACGCTGTGCCTTGAGCAGCTTGCCCTGCTCGTTGACCAGCAGCGCCTGCGTCTTGCCCTTTTCAGCCAGATCCATGGCGGCGTTCTTGCCCTTTTCAGCATATTCCAAACCCATCGCTTTGATCTTGTTAAAATCCATAATAGACACCTCTCTTATTCTGGCAGTATATTCTCTGCAGATGGCGGCGCATCCTGCGCCATACCGGAGTCGTATCCCCATTATAGCGCAGCGTTATGGCAATTGCAACGAATGCACCGCAATTTTTACAGTTTGGTGCTGGTTTGGAAACAAATTTTACGCATTTTTCACCGGTTAGGTGCGGCTGCCGTAGAACTCGCGCAGCATACTGTCGGCGGGCAGCAGCTCCAGCGGCAGCGGATCCACCTGCTCAAAGCGGCGGGCGGTCTCGTCCCACAGCTCGGCGTTGTGGCCTTCCAGCGTGAACTGACGGCGCACCTCGCCCAGCAGCCGGGAGATCAGTCCCAGCTCGTAGGTAAAGGAGGTGTCCAGCAAAAAGTCTGCGGTGGTCTTGAAGCCCTTGATATACCGTGTTTCGCCGTCCAGCACCCTGTCCCACATGGAAAGGGTCTTGGCGGGGCTGCGGCCGCGGGCTGCGGCGTCCCGCAGGGTGCGGCGGCACAGGCGGATATCCTGCGTATTGATGACCCGTCGTCCGTCGATGCAGTATTCCTCCCGCAGCCCGGCGTAGATGCGGTAGATCTGATCATCCGGCACAAGGCCGGTCAGCTCCGGGTTGAGGGCATGGATGCCCTCCACGATGCACACACCGCCCTGCAGGTCGATGGGCTCCACCTCGGCAGAGCGCTGCTCGGTGGCAAAATCATAGATGGGCAGCTCGGTCTTGCCGGTCTCGCTGAGCTGGCGCAGGCACTGCTTGATGAGGGGCAGATCCAGCGTTTCAAGGTTTTCGTAGTCCAGCGTGCCGTCCGGCATTTTGGGGTAGTAGGCAGCACCTTTAAAAAAGTTGTCCAGACTGACCACCTGTGCCGGGGTGCCCTGCTGCACCAGCGCCTTTGCCAGACAGTGGGCGCTGGTGGTCTTTCCGCTGGCGGAAGGGCCGGTCAGCATAACGATCTTTGCCCCGGAGCCGCGCACCTTCTGGGCGGCATACTGCACCCGCCGGGCGTAGCTGTTCTCGCTCAGCTGCGCCAGCGCCTGCGGGCTGCGGGCTGCTACGTTATAGAGGTCTACTTCAACCAGTCGTTTCGGTACCCAGATCGTGATCATAAAACTCAGCCACTCCTTTTTTCCGTTCCAGTACCTCCGCAAAGCGCTGGATATACTCGTTCGGATACTTAAAATTGAAGATGCGCTGCATCCGTTTGCCCCCATCGGCCACCAGTTTGGTGCTGCCGCCTGCACCCGCCGAGAGGATGGTCTGGACTTCCTCCATGATATAGATATTATAGTAACCTTCGTGACCCGGCTTGCACCAGCCCACGTTTTCCAGATTCTGCAGCGTATTCTTCTGCCGGTAGAGGTAATAGGGGCGGTAGCCCGCTTCTGCCAGCAGATGGCATTTTTCCAGCATAGCGGCTACGTCCGCGTAGTCGTTCTCCTTCTGATCCTCGATGACGATGCGGGACGCCCGCTTGAGGGTAAGGGTGTGGACGGTGATATTCTCCGGCTGCAGGGCAATCGCCTGCCGCAGGCTGTGCTCAAAGCCCTCCACCGTATCCCCGGGCAGACCGGCGATGAGGTCCATGTTGATGTCCTCGTGCCCGGCGCGGCGGGCATCGGCGTAGCAATCCAGAATATCCTGTGCCGAGTGCTTACGGCCAATGTTTGCCAGCACCGCGTCCGAGAAGGTCTGGGGGTTGATGGAGATACGGGTAGCGCCGTATTCCTTGATGACCGCCAGCTTTTCAGCGTCGGTGCAGTCCGGGCGACCGGCTTCCACAGTATATTCTACGACCTTGGTCAGGTCAAAATTCTCCCGCACGGTGCCCATGAGCTGCCGCAGCTGGGCAGCGGAAAGGCTGGTGGGCGTGCCGCCGCCGATGTAGATGCTGCACAAGGTCAGCCCTGCACGCTCGGCCTGCACCCGGATCTCTGCAACCTCTTTGCACAGGCAGTCCACATAGGGCTGCACCAGCTTGCGGTCGCGGTCCAGATTGCAGCTGACAAAGCTGCAATAGCTGCACCGGGAGGGGCAGAACGGGATGCCGATATACAGGCTGTAGGTCTTGGGGGCGCTGCCCAGCCGCAGGATCGGCTCCTGCAGGTCAGCAATTTCCTTCGCCATTTCGTATTTTTGCCCCGAGCAGTCGAACCGCTGCAAAAAGAAGCGGTCGATCTGTTCTGCGCTCCACCCGGCGGCGCGCTTATCGTGGATCAGGCGCACCGGGCGCACACCGGTCATCTTGCCCCAAGGCGGGCGGATGCCCGTCCACTGGCGCAGCAGGTCATAGGTCAGGCTGGCAAGGGCAAACTCCGGCGTTTCGCCGCCCTGCTCCACCGGCAGCGGCAGCGGGGCTTCCAGCGTTTTGCTCTTTTCTCCCTGCCGCACCAGCACCCGCAGACCGGTATCGGTCTTTTCAGCCCACAGACAGTCCTCGGCAGGCTCCGGCGGGGTCAGGGTCAGGGGTGCCATGGGGTAAAACAGGCGGGCAAGATGCTCCACCTCGTACCCGGAGGGCAGCCCAGTGATATAGATCTTCATGTCGTTCTCTCTTTAAAAAATGTCGTTGCCGCCGCGCAGGGCGCTGCGGATATAGTAGTTGTTGTCCAGCTCCGCGCCAAAGGTGGAAAACTCGCCGTGGCCGGGCAGCACCTGTGTTTCGCGGGGGATGGGCAGCTGTGCCAGCTTGCGCAGGCTGTCTGCCATCTGTGCGCTGCTGCCGCCCTCAAGGTCGGTGCGGCCGATGCTGCCCGCAAACAGCGTATCACCGCAGAACAGGTGCTCGCCGCACAGCAGCACCACGCTGCCGGGGGTGTGGCCGGGGGTGTGCCACGCGGTAAAGCGCAGCTCGTCCACCGCGATCTGCTCCCCTTCCGTGTAGCCGCAGTCCGCAGCGGAAAGCGGGTACATCCTGTCCCCGGCAAGGTCTGCTTTTTCACAGTAGAGGGCGGCGTTCCACTCCGCCTTCAGGGCGGCGGCACTGCCCACATGGTCGTAGTGGCCGTGGGTGCACAGGATGGTGGTAAGGGTGGCGTTGTGCTGCTTTAAAATTTCATCGTAGCTGTGCACCTCTGCCGCCGGGTCGATGACCACGGCATGGCCTGCATCGGAGATGAGCAGAAAGGTGTTGGTATACAGCGGCGGTGCCGCAGGAATGTGAAAACCTTGCATGGTTACTCCTTCTTTTTCCACTCGTCGGTATCAATGATGATGGTGCAGGGGCCCTCGTTCACCAGCGACACCTGCATATGCGCGCCGAACTCGCCGTGCTGCACGTCCTTGAGGCCGTGTTTCGCCATCTCGGCAAGGAACAGCTCGTAGGCATCCACCGAGAGCGGCGGCTTTGCAGCCTTGATAAAGCTGGGACGGTAGCCCTTTCTGGTATCGCCGTAAAGGGTGAACTGGCTGACCACCAGCGCGGAATAGCCCAGATCCCGGGCGCTCAGGTTCAGCTTGCCCTCGGCATCCGGGAAAATGCGCAGACCCGCGCATTTATCGGCAAGTTTGGGCACGATGTCCAGCGTGTCGGTGTCCCTGACCCCCAGCAGGATCATGATGCCCGGCCCGATGGCGCGGGGCTCGCCGCCTTCCACCCGCACACTGGCGGAGGATACGGCCTGAATGACTGCTCGCATTGCGTTAACTCCTTGTCACCTTGAGCACGTCCCGCACCTTGGAAAGGCGCGCCACCACACGGTTGAGGTGCTCGGTATTGTTGATGCCGATGGTCAGGCTGACCACGGCGCAGTTGTTTTCTACCTGACGGGCGTTCATGGCATAGATGGGCACCCGGATATCTGCCAGTGCGCTGAGCACGTCCTGCAGCAGCTCGTTGCGGTTCAGGGCAATGATCTCCAGCCCGGCCTTGTAGCTGTCCTTGACGCTGTCTGCCCAGTAGGCCTTGACCCAGCGGGGGGCGTTGGAGGGGTCCTTCATGCTGGCAACGGCGTTGGCGCAGGTCTGCTTGTGGATGGAAACGCCGAAGCCCCGGGTGATAAAGCCCACGATGGGGTCGCCGGGCAGCGGGCTGCAGCACTTGGCAAACTTGATGGGGGTGTTATCAAAGCCCTCCACCACCACGCCGTCGGTGGCGTGCACACGGCTCAGGTCTACCTTGGGCAGATCCTCCACCGACTTATTCTCCTCGGCTTCGGCTGCCTTGAGCTTCTGCCACTCTTCCTTGAGCTTGGGCAGGCAGTTGGCAATGGTCATGCCGCCGTAGCCGATGGCAGCGTACAGTTCCTCGGCGTTGTTCTGGCGCATCCGGCGGGAGCAGCCGTCGATAAAGGCATCCAGCTGGTCGTCCGGGATGAGGATCATCTCCCGGCGCAGTTCCTTGGACAAGGCGTCCCGTCCCTGCTGGATATTCTCTTCCCGGCGCATCTTCTTGAACCAGTTGCGGATCTTGCTCTTGGCTTCGCTGGTGCGCACGATCTTGAGCCAGTCGCGGCTGGGGCCCTTATCTGCCGGGCCCAGCAGCACCTCAATGATCTCGCCGGTAGCCACCACATGGTCGATGGGCACCATGCGGTTGTTCACCTTGCAGCCCACCATGCGGTTGCCCACCGCCGAATGGATGGCGTAGGCAAAGTCGATGCAGGTAGCGCCGGTGGGCAGGTTGATGACATCGCCCTTGGGGGTAAAGGCGAACACCTCTTCCGGCAGAAGGTCGCTCTTCAGGTCATGGAGCAGGTTGCCGGAATCCTCGCTCAGGCGCTGGTTCTCCAGCAGCTGGCTGACCCATGCCAGACGGTCGTCCAGCTTATCGTGGCCTTCGCGGCCTTCCTTGTACTTCCAGTGGGCGGCAACGCCGTACTCGGCCTGCTCGTCCATTTTGCGGGTGCGGATCTGCACCTCAAAGGGGATGCCCTCGTGCCCGATGACGGTGGTGTGCAGGCTCTGGTAGCCGTTGGGCTTGGGGGTGGAGATATAATCTTTAAAGCGGTTGGGCAGCGGGTGGTACATATCGTGGATGAGACCAAGGGTGCTGTAGCACTCGGCCAGAGAATCCAGAATGACTCGTACCGCGTAGATATCGTAGATCTCGTCAAAGGACTTGTTCTGCATGATGGTCTTGCGGTAGATGCCGTAGATACTCTTGACCCGGCGCTTGATGGTGGCACCCTCGATGCCGCTTTCCACCAGACGGCGCTCGATGACGCCGGACACCTTGATCAAAAACTCCTCGCCGGAGCGCTCGCTGAGCATTCGGCTGATCTCGGAATAGCCCACAGGGTCCAGATAATGCAGGCTGCGATCCTCCAGCTCCTCCTTGACGTTCAAAATGCCAAGGCGGTTGGCGATGGGGGCATACACCTCCATGGTTTCGCGAGCCTTATCGCGGCGCTTCTGCTCCGGCCATGCATCGCCGGTGCGCATATTGTGCAGCCGGTCGCACAGCTTGATGATCATCACGCGGACATCCCGGCTCATAGCCAGCAGCATCTTGCGCAGGTTCTCGGCCTGCAATTCTTCAATATTGGAGAACTGGATCTTGGTCAGCTTGGTCACGCCGTCCACCAGCAGCGCCACTTCCTCGCCAAAGGCGGCTTTCAGGTCGTCCAGCGTGGTGGGGGTATCCTCCACTACGTCATGCAGCAGGGCGGCGGCAATGCTCTCGGAGTCCATGCCCAGATCCAGCACCAGCCGGGCGACTGCCAGCGGGTGACAGATATAGGGCTCGCCGCTGCGGCGGCACACGCCGTTATGGGCGTTATTGGCCAGCTCGTAGGCCTTTTGGATCATCTCCATATTGTAGGCCTTGCCGCTGGCCTGAATGGCCTCGCACAGCTTTTCCCACGTTACGATCTCCGGGCGCACCTCAGAGGGCAGCGCCCCCTCCGGTGCGTCTGCCAGCAGCGCCGTAGCGGCTACGGTGGCGGTCTCCTGCACCGGCTGGTGCAGATGGGTCTTGGCAGAGTAGCCGTCCTCGTCCCGTACCGGAGCCGGGACCGGGGCGGTATTTTTCTTTCCCTCAGGCATTTATAGTTCCTCCAGACATTTCAGGATGGGGGCATCGCCAAGGTTCTTTTTGCCTGCTGTCGGCACCAGCTCCCAGAACTTTGCCCCGCCTTTTTCCGCTGCGGTGATCAGCCCCACCTGTTCCAAGGCGGCAACTGCCACCAGCGTTTTGCCGGTCTGCTCCTCGCCCAGCTTTGCGCACAGGGGCTGCAGATCCTCGGCGTGCCAGCGGCGGGACTGCAATTCCCGGTACACGGCAATGATATCCGTGCGTGCGGGGGCGATCTGTTTCTTTTGTTCATCGGTCAGGGGGGTGCCCCGGCGCAGTGCCTGCACCAGTGCAGCCTGCCGCGCCAGCTCTGCGCCCAGCCCTGCCGGGTGCAGGTCGATGATGCGGCCGGAAAGCTGCGCGCCCCGGGCGGACTCGTAGACCGAAAGGTTCAGCGCTGCGTCCACCACATCGCCCAGCGCGTAGGGCAGCTGCTCGGCGGGCATCCCGAACCAGACGGCGTACAGGCAGCTATTGCCCTGCCGCAGCCGCAGGCGGCTGTGCCGCCCCTCCGATACCGGGTATACGCCGTCCACCACGGCGCTTTGCAGCAGGAACACCGGGGTGGGGTTCTCCGCCCCGTAGGGTGCCAGCTGGTCCAGATGCCGCACGCATTCCACCGTGATACGATCCAGATGGATGGCTACATCACAGGTAAGCGGCGGGGTGTGCAGCACCGGGCACTCCCGGGCAGCCCACTCGTTCAGGCGGCGGCGCAGCTGGGGCAGGTTTTCTTCCCGGACGGAAAGTCCCGCCGCCATGGCGTGACCGCCGTAGCGCACCAGAAGGTCGGCACAGGAGCCGATGCAGGCGTGCAGGTTGAAGCCCTGCACACTGCGCCCGCTGCCCTTGCCCTCGCCGTGCTCGTCGATGGTGACCACGATGACCGGGCGTCCGGTGCGCTCCACCAGCCGGGAAGCCACGATGCCGATGACGCCGGGATGCCAGTCCCGTCCCCACAGCAGCATGATGCGGTCATCCAGCCGCTCGGGCTGCTGTTCCAGCAGCTCTTCGGCAGCTTTGAAGATCTGCTGCTCGGTTTCCTGTCGGTGGGCATTGATCTCGTTCAATTTGTGCGCCAGTTCCTCGGCTCTGTCCGGGTCCTCACAGAGCACCAGCTGCAAAGCGGTAACGGCGTTATCCATGCGGCCTGCCGCGTTGATGCGGGGCGCGATGGCGTAGCTGATGTTCTCGGCGGTGATGGGCTTGCCCGCAAGGCCGACTTCCTCCAAAAGTGCCCCAAAGCCGGGGCGGTCGGTCTGCTGCAGCTGCCGCAGTCCGGCCTTGACAAGGGTGCGGTTCTCCCCTACCAGCGGCATCACGTCCGCCACCGTGCCCACAGCGGCAAGGTCGCCGCAGTAATCCAGCATTTCCTCCGGCGGACAGCCGTCCAGCGCGGCGCAGAGCTTGAAGGCTACGCCCGCGCCGCACAGACCCTTGAAGGGGCTGTGGTCGTCCTCCCGGCGGGGATCCACCACGGCCACCGCCTTGGGCAAAGTCTCCGGCGGCAGATGGTGGTCGGTGATGATCAGATCCATGCCCAGCGAAGCCGCAAAGTCGGCTTCTTCCACGGCAGAGATGCCGTTATCCACCGTCACGATGAGGGTGCAGCCCTTGTTGTGCATGGATTGGATGGCGTTTTTGGACAGGCCGTAGCCGTCCCCCTCGCGGCTGGGCAGCATACACTTGACAGTTGCGCCCATGCCCTTGAGGTGCTGGTACAGCAGGGCGGTGGCGGTCACGCCGTCCACATCGTAATCGCCGAAAACTGCGATGGTCTCACCATTATCAATGGCCTGCCAGATGCGCTGACAGGCGGCGTCCATGTCGGTCAGCAGGGCGGGGTCGGAAAGTTCCTCCTCCCCTGCCAGCAAGGTCAGCGCTTCGGCGGGGTCGGTGATGCCCCGGGCGGCAAGGATGCCCGCCAGCAGGGCGTTTTCCTTTTGCTGCGCAGCCAGCACGGCCTTATATTTTTCGTCTGACCACGGCGCTTCGTCCATGGCCTGCTCTTCCAGCTGCGCCGCTGCCTGCTCGGCAATGGCGGCGGTCAGCTCCCGCACAGCGGCGCGGTCCAGCGGTTTTTGTTCCCAAGCGCGGTAGGTCATTCAAATTCCCTCCCGGTCAGGCCATCGTTGGCCAGCATTCCCTGCAAAGCGGCGATCTCGGAAGAAATATCCATGGCTACGTCCGAAAGCAGATTATTGTACAGGTTCTCATACGCCTGATTCAAGGTATGCAGGATGCCTGCGATGTCCCGGCGGATGGTCTCGGCATTTTCGCCCTGCTGTCCCTGCACATCGTTGTAGGTGTGCAGCAGCTTGAGGGTAGTGGGGATATAATATTCCGCAAAGCGGCGGGTCTTGGGCTGGCTTTCCGGGTGTGCTTCCAGCCAGTCGCAGATAGCGGTAGTGGTCTTGTACATCGCCGCCAGTTCTTCCCGCGCCTGCGCGTCCTGCATGAGCTGCTGCTCCTTTTCCAGCACGGCGGCAAAGCGGCGGGCGGTATCCAGACTGAGCGGAGCATCGCCGGTTTCTGCCTTTTCCGGCTGCGGCTGCGGCGGCACGGCGGCAGCGGCGACCGCTTCCTTGGCGGCGCGGTAGTCCTCTGCCGTCAGGTAGAGCGTTTCGGTCTCATCGTCCAGCCATGCGTTCAGCCAGCCCTTATGGATGTAGCTGCGCAGCTTTTTCAACACCTTTTTCTTGGTCTGGTGGGTCAGGTCTGCCAGCATCTCTACCGAGAGACCCTTTTGCGTGTTCAGCTTTTCGGCTGCATCTGCCAGCAGACCCAGCTTTTTGGAGGCCGACAGCCGGAAGGCACCGGCGGCGATCATGGCACCAAAACCGCAGGCGACAAGAGTCAACACATTGCCTGTGATCTCCAGCACCGTCGTGGCCATGGAAGCGCCGGTGGTAAAGGTATAGGTCAGGCCGCCTTCCATGGTCGTGACAATCGTATCTCCGAGCATGAGTCCGGGCATCACGGTTTCCGCTGCCACGATGCAGCCAATGCCGCCCAGCCCGAAGATCACAGCAAAGGTGATGCCCACAGCCAGCAGGGTGCGGCCTGCGCTATATCGTTTTTTTGCGCTGATACGGATGCTTTCCACCGGGGTCGGCTCCGGCTTTGCAAAGATCTGCCGGAACCAGTCGGGCATCCCGGCGGCATCGGCATCCGCAGCACCTTCGCGGAAAGACTGCTTTGCGTCCCCATAGGGATAACCTCTGCGCCCCTGCCGGAAAGCTTTTGCGGCCTCCCCGATGCCGTAGTTGGCTGCATGGACAGCGGCTTTGCCCACATCCCACGCCCGGTCACCGATATCCATGCCCCTGCCCTCAAAGCCGTGGGCAAAGGCATCGGTCATGGTGTCGCCAAAGGCGCGCAGCTGGTCTTCCAGCTCCTGCTGTACCTGCCGGCCTTCGTTATTTCGGTTATCGTTTTCACGATCGTACATCAAAATTTTCTCACCCTTCTGCCGGTGCATACCGGCTGATGATGGCGCGTGCCACCCGCAGGCCATCCACGGCGGCGCTCATAATGCCGCCCGCATATCCCGCACCCTCGCCGCAGGGGTAAAGCCCTGCCAGCTGGGTGCACACAAAGTCCTCTTCCCGCTTGAGCCGCACCGGGCTGCTGGTGCGGGTCTCAAGGCCGGTCAGGATGGCGTCCGGCGCGGTGTAGCCCGCGATCTTGCGCTCGTAGGCGCGCAGACCCGCCCGCAGGGTGTCCGCCAGCTCCCCGGGCAGCAGTGCGCCCAGGTCTGCGGCAGTCACGCCGCGGTCGTAGGTGGGCTGCACGCTGCCGATATGCAGCTGCCCGCGCCCTTCCAGAAAGCTTTGCACGTTCTCTGCCGGGGCGGCGTAATCCCCGGCGGCACGGCCAGCGGCGTAGGCCTTTGCTTCCAGCTCCCGCTGAAAGGCGATGGCGCGGCGGGGGTCGTTGGCAAAATCCGCCCCGCCTACGCTGACCACCACCGCCGCGTTGGCGTTTTTGCCACTGCGGGCATGGTAGCTCATGCCGTTGGTCACAACGCGCTCTTCCTCACTGGCGGAAGCCACCACCTGACCGCCGGGGCACATACAGAAGGTGTACACGCACCTCTCGCCGACGTGCTGGGAGAGCTGGTACTCGCCCCGGGGCAGCGCCGGATGCCCGGCGGCTTCGTGGTAAAGGCTTTTTTCGATCTCGGTTTGCAGGTGCTCGGCGCGGAACCCCACGCTGAAAGGCTTGCACTCCAGCACAAGGCCGCTGTCCATCAGCATACTGAAGGTATCCCGTGCCGAGTGTCCCACTGCAAACACCAGCGTCTCGCAGGCAAAGCTGCCATTTGTAGTAGTGATGCCCACAAGCCGGCCGTTTTTGCGCTCCAACCCGGTAAGGGCGGTGTTGAAGTGCACCTCGCCGCCCAGAGACTCGATTTCTTTGCGGATGGAGGTGATGACGCCGCGCAGCAGGTCGGTGCCCACATGGGGCTTTTGCTTCCACGCGATCTCTGCCGGGGCACCGTGCTGCAAAAACACCTCGGTGACAAAATCACACAGTTCATCCCCGATGCGGGTGGTCAGCTTGCCATCCGAGAAAGTGCCCGCGCCGCCCTCGCCGAACTGGATGTTGGCGTTGGGGTCCAGCTGACCGGTGGCGGAAAAGTGCTCCACCGCCTGCACACGGGCATCCAGCGCAGGGCCGCGCTCCAGCACGATGGGGCGGTAGCCCTGCCGTGCCAGCAGCAGGGCGGCAAACAGCCCCGCCGGGCCCAGTCCGCACACCACAGGGCGGTGCGCAAGCGGCTGGGTGCCCGCGTGCAGGGTAAAGTCTGCCCGGCGGTGCAGGGCGGCGTCCGGGCAGCGCGCCGCAAGGGCGGCTTCCTCCCCGGGCTGCCTGAGGGTGACCGCCACGGTATACACCAGCTTGGGCTGGCCGTGGCGGGCATCCACCGAAAGCTTTGCCACGCCGGTGTGCTCTACCTTGCTGCGGGGCACCCGCAGGGTGTGCAGCGCCTTTTCAAATGCCTGCGGCTCTCCTGCAGAGAGGGGCAGACGGATGTTGCGAACCAGAATCATTTGTTGTGTTATCCTTTTACTTTAGTTGCTTTCAATGCGGCACTGCAGCACATAGCTGCCCAGTGCAAAGATCTTGCCGTTGGAGGGCACATACAGCCGGCAGGCAATGTTCTGCTGGCCGGTAGCCACGGCAAAGTCCTCGGCGTCGATCTCAATGACCACCTGCTCGGGGGTCAAGGTCTCCATAGCGCCCTTGGGGCCGCAGAGGATCACGTTCATCAGCCGCTCGGTCTCCACCGTCAGCTGATAGGTAGCGGGCAGGTTGATCACCTGCACACAGCTGGCGGGCAGGTTCATGGTCTTGGTCTCCAGCCCGGAGCAGTCAAAGCTGACCGTGATGGTGGAGATATTGTCCAGCAGATAGATGTCTGTCGGCAGCTCAATGGGCATCTCGTACACCTTGTTCAGGCTGAAGGTGGAAAGGTCGATGGTGCCGATGGACAAGGTGGACAGCGCATCGATCTTTTCTGCCGGGCCTGCCACCTTGAGCTGCTTGCAGCTGAGGGCGTAGCTCAGCACCGAGTTATCAAACCCGCGCGGCGCGTTGATAAAGTTCACCTTCACCGGCAGGGTCGCCATCTTGTACACCTGCAGCGTCACGTCCACGCTGCTTTCTTCCAGCGTGGTGTACTGGAACTTGATCTCCTTGCCGCCGCTGGTGTAAAAGCGCAGGGGGGTGTCCAGCGTGACCGACTCGGTCAGCTCGCTGCTGTAAGACGCTTCGGCGGTGCAGGTAGCCACCTTGCTCAGCTCGCTGCTGGGGCCGGACAGGGTGACGGTCTCCTTGGAGACCTCGGTGCTGTAAAGGATATAGCCATCCGCAATGCGCAGATAGTTGGTGGTAACGGTAACGGGCAGGGTCTTTTCCTCCACCACGTCAAACACCACGTCCACCGTGTTGTCGCTGCCCTCCATGGTCACGGTCACGCCGTTGAGCAGGCCGTTTGCACCGCGCACCAGCAGCCGCAGGGTCTTTTCGCCGCTGTCGCGCACGCTGGACCAGTCCGGGTAGACCACAAAATCCGAAGCGCTGAGCCCGCCGATGGTGTAGCCATCGCCGGAGAGCTTCAGGTTCACGGTCTTGTCCTCGGCACTGACGATGCTCAGGCCCCGGGAGGTATAGGCAGCGGAATCGTAGGTGTAATCCACCGGCACATTATAGATGGTGTTGGTGGTGCCGGGCTGGACGATGATGGTGACCACCATCCATGCAACGATGGCGCCCAGCACGGACAGTGCCAGCCGGATGCGTCGGTCATCCAGAAGATTCTTCTTTTTGCGGACGGCAGGCTTTGCGCCGTTCGTCTTGTTCGGCTGGTTGCTCATTGCTGCTCGTCCTCCCCTTTCTGGCTGATCCAGGTCCACAGCTTCTTCGCCTGCTCTGCCCAGCTGTCGGCGGTGTTCTTTTCCACCGTGGACTCCTTGGGGATCATCTCATCGATCAGGCGGGTATACAGGCTCTGGCGGTCAAAATGACGGATCAGCACACCATTTTTTGCCATGGAGATGATGCCGGTCTCCTCGCTGACCACGATGGCAATGGCATCGGAGTTTTCCGCAATGCCAAGGCAGGCGCGGTGGCGGGTGCCCATATCCTTGCCCAGATCCAGATTGTTGGAAAGGGGCAGCACACAGCCCGCCGCCTTGATGCGGCCGTTTTCGATGATGGCAGCGCCGTCATGCAGCGGGGTGCCCTCGTAGAAGATGGTGCCCAGCACCTCCAGATTGACCGCGCTGTTCACCGGGGTGCCGGTGCGCACGATCTCGGAAAGGTTGGTGTGGCGTTCCAGCACGATAAGTGCGCCGGTCTTGGTCTCGGAAAAGCGCTCGGCGGCATCGCAGATGGCAATGATGGCGCTGCGCCACGCACCCTTCAGGCTGGGGTCGTTGTAGCGCCCTTTTACGTTGAACAGCTTGGACGCCCACTGATCGGTCTGACCCATGCGCTCCAGCGCGCGGCGGATCTCCGGCTGGAACAGCACCACAAGGGTGAGCAGACCGACCTGCAGCAGCGAGTTGAGCAGCCATGTAACGGTACGCATATTCAGGGTATTTGCCACCAGATACACGACCATGACCAGCAGCGCACCCTTGGCCAGCTGCCCGGCGCGGGTGCGGTTGATAATGCCCAGCAGCTGGTAGATCAGAAACGCGATGATGATGATATCCAGCAGATCGACAATTTTAAAGGTCTGAAAATTGGCGATGATCGCATTCAGTGTCATGAGAGTGTGTGCCCCCTTACACTGCTTCGATCAGGGCAACAGCGTGGGCGGCAATGCCCAGTCCCTCGCCGGTAAAGCCCAGATGCTCCTCCGTGGTGGCCTTTACGCTTACCGCTTCCACCGGCAGGCCGAAAGCCGCCGCCAGATTGGCGCGCATGGCCGGGATATGGGGTGCAAGCTTGGGGCGCTGGCACAGCAGGGTGGCGTCGATGTTTTCAATGCGCCAGCCGTGCTCCTTGAGGATCTGTGCCACGCGGCAGGCCAGCTTCAGGCTGTCGGCACCGGCGTACTCCGGGTCATTGTCCGGGAAATGCTGGCCGATATCCCCCAGCGCCGCTGCGCCCAGCACGGCATCCATCACCGCATGGGTCAGCACGTCCGCGTCCGAATGACCCAGCAGACCTTTTTCAAAGGGGATCTCCACCCCGCCAAGGATCAGCTTGCGCTGCTCTACCAAACGATGTACATCATAGCCGTGCCCAATACGCATTTCCGTTTCCTTTCTTTGTGCCGGGCGGGGCAGATCCTCCCGGGTAGTGATCTTCAGGTTTGCATAGTCGCCTTGCGTCAGCTGCACCGGGCGTCCGGTCAGCTCAAACAGGCTGCAATCATCGGTAACAAGGCGGGCGCGGGTGGCGTCCAGCTCCGCCAGTGCCGCAAGATACGCTGCACGGTCAAAGCACTGGGGGGTCTGCACCGCATACAAGGTGCTGCGGTCCGGGGTCGTCTGCACCGCGCAGTCCGGGGGCACAGTCTTGCCATCGCCCCGGGCAGCGGCCTTGATGGTATCCTTCACCGGCACCGCCGGGGCTGCTGCGCCGCACCGGGCAGCGGCTTCCAGCGCCGCCGTAATGACCGCCGCGCTCACAAAGGGGCGGGCGGCATCGTGCACCGCCACCAGTTCTCCGTGCGCTGCCAGCACACCGTTTTTTGCGCTCTCGGCGCGGGTAGCCCCGCCCGCTACGATCTGCACAGGCTTTGGGCAGTCCGCCGCCTGCTGCGCCACAAAATCCCGGTTTTTGCCCGCCACCAGCACAAGCTCGGTGACCTGCGGGCACTGGGCAAAGGCGCGGATGCTGCGGTGCAGCACCGTTTCGCCCCCCAGATCAAAACTGAGCTTATCAAAGCCCATGCGGGTCGAGGAGCCCGCCGCCACCAATACTGCCGATACAGTTTTTTCCATCTCTTCCACCTACCCTGCTGCTGTGCCGCGCTGCGCGCCCACAGCTGCTTATAATAAACCATGTTTTATTATAGCGTATCACAGCGCAAACTTCAACCGATTTTACACAGCAAAAGTGCATCTGTGCTGCATAAAGCCCTGCGGTCTGTCCTGAAAGGGCAGTCACCCAGAGTGTGCGCTTTCGCCCTCTCAGGCGCTAACCCCTTCCGTCTGCTCACTGCGTTCGCAGCCACCTTCCCCAAGGGGACGGCTTTTCGCGGTGGCGGTAAACTTTGCAGCACCTCCATAAGGCTTTTACCATGCTCAACGCTCTGCGGAGCACAAAAAAGGGCTGCTGCACAAAAACGTGCAGCAGCCCCGCAGATGCTTTGGGATAGTTTTACTTCAGGATGGGCTCGATGGCAGCAGCCAGAGCGTCCTTCTGTGCCTGTGCTTCCGCCAGATCCTTGCCCAGCGTGGTGAAGTAGGTCTTGATCTTCGGCTCGGTGCCGGAGGGACGCACCACCACGGTAGCGCCGTTTTCCAGCGTGTAGATCAGCACGTTGGCAGCGGGCAGGCCGGTCTCTTCCGGCTTCTTGTAATCGGTCACCTTGACCACCTTATGGCCGGCCAGCTCCACAGGGGGCTGGTCACGCAGCTTCTGCATGATGGAAGCCATCTTCTCCATGCCGGTCAGGCCGGGGAACTCGAAGCTGTCCACCTTGTTCAGGTAGCGGCCGTACTGAGCGTAGATCTCTTCCAGACGCTGCTTGATGGAGGAACCGATGCTGCGGTAGTAAGCAGCCATCTCGCAGATGAGCATGGAGCCGATGACGGCATCCTTATCGCGGACGTAGGGGCCGGCCAGATAGCCGTAGCTCTCCTCAAAGCCGAAGATGAAGCGGTCGACCTCACCGGCAGCTTCGAGGTTTGCGATCTGGTCGCCGATCCACTTGAAGCCGGTCAGCACATTGCGCATCTCCACGCCGTAGTGCTTTGCCACAGCGTCTGCCAGCGGGGTGGACACGATGGACTTGACTGCCACAGGGTCCTTGGGCATGGTGCCCTTCTCGATGCGGCCTGCGCAGATGTAGTCCAGCAGCAGAACGCCCATCTCGTTGCCGGACACCAGCTCGTAGCTGCCGTCCGGGCACTTCATGGCAATGCCCACGCGGTCGGCGTCGGGGTCGGTAGCCAGCATCAGGTCGGCACCGGTCTTGGTGGCCAGTTCCAGACCCAGCTTCAGAGCCTCGAAGATCTCGGGGTTGGGGTAGGAGCAGGTGGTGAAGTAGCCGTTGGGGTACTCCTGCTCGGGCACGATGGTGATATCGGTGATGCCCATATCGTTGAGCACATGGGTCACGGGCACAAGGCCGGAGCCGTTCAGCGGGCTGTACACCAGCTTCAGGCCGGCAGTCTTGCACAGACCCGGGCGCACCTGACGTGCTTCGATGGCATCGTACAGCGCCTTTTTGCAGTCGTCGCCCACAAAGCGGATCATGCCGTTCTCCACGCCCTCGGCAAAGGAGATGTACTTTGCACCGGTGAGCACATCGGTCTTTTGGATCTCGTCATAGACGATGGCGGCGGCGTCATCGGTCATCTGGCAGCCGTCCGGACCGTAGGCCTTGTAGCCGTTGTACTTGGCAGGGTTGTGGGAAGCGGTGACCATGATACCGGCGTTGCAGTTGTAGTAACGGGTAGCAAAGCTCAGGGCAGGCACGGGCATCAGGGCATCATAGATGCGCACCTTGATACCGTTGGCTGCCAGAACGCCAGCGGCGGTCTTGGCAAAGACATCGCTCTTCAGGCGGCTGTCGTAGCTGATCGCCACGGTCTGGGTACCTCCCTGGGTCAGCACCCAGTTTGCCAGACCCTGCGTTGCCTGACGGACAACGTAGATGTTCATGCGGTTGGTGCCGGCACCCAGCACGCCGCGCAGACCTGCGGTGCCAAACTTCAGCGCCACAGCAAAGCGATCCTTGATCTCATCGTCATTGCCTTCGACCTTTGCCAGTTCCGGCTTCAGGTCTGCATCCTCCAGATCCGCTGCCAGCCAGCGCTTATATTCATCCAGATACATCTTGTACACCTTACCTTTGTTTAAAATCTTTTCCCCGGATCGAAACGGTTTGTATAAACCTACTTATACTATAAACTCTTGCTCCGCTTATGTCAATTGCGTAAAATGGCCGAAGTTTGTGCCCTTAAAACCGACAAATACCACAAAAAACCGGTTCTTCCGCTATGTTCATTGCGTTTTTTGATGTATCCAGCAGCTGGTAAGGCTGGTGCACATCCTCCAGCACCTCCAGCCACTGCTCCGGCCCCACGCCGTTTTCGCACAGGTAGCGCAGCAGCCGCATCACCCGGCCAAAGCTGTCTGCCGGAGCAAGTACTGTGCTGCTGCGCACTTTGCCGCCCTGCTCCCGGCGCAGCTGTGCCAGCACCCCCTGCGGGGTGGAAGCGGCGCAGTACACCAGCGTGCAGGCGTGCTGCAAGCCCTCCAGCTCTGAATAGGTACGGATATAACGGCAGCATTCCCCATTTGTCATGATCTCTCGTTCTCCTTTCTGCTGCATTGACAACTTTCCTGTGCTTTACTATAATGATTTTAAACAGAAAAAACTGTCGAAGCATAGTAGATATATCCATTATTTTCCACTTTTGGCATTTTTGACAAACCATGCGCCATGCAGGGAGGGACACCATGTATTCTGTGACCAACAGCTTTGGCCTGAACGGACTGCGCGGCTTTGCCGTTGCGGTGGAAGCCGATGTTTCCGGCGGGCTGCCCGCGTTTTCCATCGTCGGTCTGCCGGACTCTGCCGTGCGGGAAAGTGCCGACCGGGTGCGCGCTGCCATCAAAAATCTTGGCTTCCGCTTCCCCGACCGGCGCATCACCATCAACCTTGCTCCTGCCGATGTGCGCAAGACCGGCCCGGTGTACGATCTGCCGCTGCTTTTGGCGCTGCTGACCGCCAGCGGACAGCTGGAAGGAGTGCCTGCCGACGCCGCCTTTCTGGGCGAGCTTGCGCTGGACGGCAGTCTGCGTCCGGTGTCCGGCGTGCTGCCCATGGCGCTTGCCGCTGCCGAGTACGGCATCCGGGCGCTGTACGTCCCGGCAGAGAACGCCGCCGAAGCAGCCGAAGCCTGCGCCGACACCATGACCGTCTACCCTGCCCACACCGCCCGGGAGGTGGTGGAAGCGCTGAAGGGCACCCGTCCCCTCTCCCCTGCCGCCGCCATCCCCTTTGACCCGGAGGACGCATGGCAGCAGGTGCCGGATTTTGCGGACGTGATGGGACAGTCGCTGGCGCGGCGCGCCATGGTCATTGCAGCCGCAGGCGGGCACAACGTGCTTTTGACGGGCGCACCCGGCACCGGCAAATCCATGCTGGCAAAGCGCCTGCCGGGCATCCTGCCGCCCCTGACCCGGGAGGAAGCAGTGGAGACGACCAAGATCTACTCCATCGCCGGGCAGCTGCCGCAGGGGCGCGGACTGATTTCTGCCCGCCCCTTCCGCAGCCCGCACCACTCGGCAAGCGCTGCCGCCCTTGCCGGCGGCGGGGCGCAGTTCCGCCCGGGCGAGTGCAGTCTTGCCAACTGCGGGGTGCTGTTTTTGGATGAACTGCCGGAGTTTTCCCGCGAAAGCTTAGAGGTACTGCGCCAGCCGCTGGAGGACGGCCAGATCACCGTGAGCCGCGCCGCCGGAAGCGCCACCTACCCCAGCCGCTTCCAGCTGGTAGCCGCCATGAACCCCTGCAAATGCGGCTATTACGGCCACCCCACCCGCGCCTGCACCTGCTCGCCCAGCGCGGTGCGGCAGTACCGCAGCCGGGTGTCCGGCCCGCTTTGGGACCGCATCGACCTGTGCGTGGAGATGGACCCCATCGCCTTTGACGAGCTGCACGCCGCCGCCCCCTCCGAGAGCAGCGCCGAGCTGCGCAAACAGGTGCTTGCTGCCCGCGCCATTCAGGCCAAGCGCTACGCCGCGCCGGGCTTTAAGGGGGTGCACTGCAACGCCCAGCTGAACGCCGGACAGGTGCGGCGCATCTGCCGCATGACCCCCGGTGCCGAGCAGCTGCTGCGCAGCTCCTACGATGCACTGGGGCTTTCTGCCCGGGCGCACGACCGCATTTTGCGGGTAGCCCGCACCGTGGCTGACCTTGCCGGTAAGACCCTGCTGGACGAGGACTCCCTGCTGGAAGCGCTGCAGTACCGGGCGCAGGAAAAATTGGACGGATAATACAGCACATCAAAAACGCGAGTGGCCGAAACGGTCGCTCGCGTTTTTGTTTGCTATCGGGAGGTGCATTTTCTCTTTTCAGGTGCCGCCCGGTGTGGTATACTGGAAATGCAAAAACCAGAAAATGGAAGGGATAAAGTACAAATGAACATTCGTAAAGCCGAGGAAAAAGACATTCCCAGACTGCTTGCGCTGCTGGGGCAGGTGCTGCAGATCCACGCAGAGATACGCCCGGATATTTTTATTCCCGGCACCACAAAATACACCGTCTGTGAACTGGCAGCGCTTTTGAAGCAGGAGGATAAGCCCATCTACGTTGCCGTGAACGAGGAGGATGTGTGCATGGGCTATGCCTTCTGTCAGCTGAAGGAGCAGCCTTTTTCCACCAACATGGTGCCCTTCAAGTCGCTGTTCATCGATGACCTTTGCGTTGACAAGCAGACGCGCGGACAGCACATCGGGGAAAGTCTGTTTGACTATGTAAAGCAGCAGGCAAAAGCACTGGGCTGCTACGAGGTGACCCTGAACGTCTGGGCGGGAAACACTTCGGCAGAGCACTTTTACGAAAAAATGGGCATGAAGACCAAGGAGCGGCAGATGGAGTATATTCTGTAATTCGGGCGAGCGTGCCTTATTTCGGATGTCCAAGTGGGAAAATAGGGTTACTGTCCAGTATGTTTACTGCGCCAAGCTATAGAAGAAAAGGCATCGCAAGAGAATTGCTTTCCCGGGTGATAAATGATGCAAAAGAATACGGATGCGGAGTTATCCAAATAACAGCATCCGATATGGGAATAAAGCTGTACTCCAATTTTGGGTTTGTTCACAATAGCAATTTTATGCAATATAAATTATAAGGTCGCACGGCACCAAACGCTTCTGCCCCCGGTCAAACAGGTCTTTCGGAACAATAACCGGAATTGCATCTGGCACAACGATATCCCGGAAAGACAGTTCGCCAATGTACCGGCGATTCTTCAGCATGGTGTTCACACTACTGTGGGTCATTTTTCCGCCCAGCATATTGCGGACTCCCTTGTCGTTGAGAAAGTTTACGATCTCCACCATGCCCCAAGCGGCGAAATATCCGTAGCATCTCCAAGTTTTCGACTTTTCACGTTTTATCGAAAATTTAGAGGTTACACATGGGCTTTAATTATGGTTTGGAAAAGAAAAACTTTGACCGTCAGTGGGTTATCATGCGCAAGCAGTATGAGGACGCTGGCATGAGCATTGAAGTGATTCAGGCAATGTATGAGTATGACTGGTCTGTTTTCAATGCTGCACGTTCTTACCAGAACCACACACAGGAAATCGCTGCCCCGTCCTTTGAGCAGGGCGAAGAATCCTACTCGTCCCTTATGAACAAGTATCAAGAAGCTATTCCCGAAACAACTTGACATCAGGAAGGAGGCAATATGCAGGCATTGGGCGTGGATATTCAGACCATCCAGAGCATCGTAGGCCATGCCGATACCGAAATGACTGAGCATTATCTCCATGTTCAGGAATCCATTCAGCAGAGTGCGATTCAGCTTTTTGATGAGGCTTTTTCGGCCTAAAAGTTAGACAGAACGGCACTAATTATCGCGAGCCAGCTTTTCAAAGCGTTGACATCAACGCTGGCTCGCATATCGCAGCAGATGATGTTGCGTCAGAAAAGTCCACTTGCCCCTGCGATTGACCAGATAAAATCTTTGGCATTGTGGTCAAAATTGTGGTCAAAACCAAATGAGGCCAGCCTATAAACAAAAAAATCCAACGATTTCTAACGTGAAATCGTTGGATTTATGGTCCGAGTGGCGAGAATCGAACTCACGGCCTCTTGAACCCCATTCAAGCGCGCTACCAAAACTGCGCTACACCCGGATATCGACCGCCGCTTCCCTACCGAAGCGTGGCGACAAAAAATATTATACTCAGGCAAGGCCGTTTTGTCAACAGATTTTTTGATTATTTTTGGTTTTTTCTGAGAAAAGTCTGATTTTTACACGGATACGCGCTTTTTCGTTTTTGCTGTTTTTCAGTGTTTTTCCGCTTCTGCGGCGCGCTGCGCGCGGTCACGTTCCAGCAGCGGCTGCAGATACTGGCCGGTAAAGCTGCCGGGCACGGCAGCCACCTGTTCCGGGGTGCCCTCGGCTACGATCTCGCCGCCTGCGCTGCCGCCCTCCGGGCCAAGGTCGATGATATGGTCGGCGCACTTGATGAGATCCAGATTATGCTCAATGACGATGACCGTGTTGCCCACGTCCACCAGCTTTTGCAGCACCTCGATCAGGCGGTGCACATCTGCAATGTGCAGACCGGTGGTGGGCTCGTCCAGAATATACACCGTTTTGCCGGTGCCGCGGCGGGCAAGCTCGTTGGCCAGTTTTACGCGCTGCGCCTCGCCGCCGGACAGGGTGGTGGCGCTCTGTCCCAAGGTGACATAGCCAAGGCCAACGTCCAGCAGCGTCTGCAGCTTGCGGGCGATCTTGGGCTGGTTGGCAAAGAACACCACCGCTTCCTCCACGGTCATGTTCAGCACATCCGCAATGGTCTTTTCCTTATACTTTACTTCCAGCGTTTCGCGGTTGTAGCGCGCGCCCTTGCACACCTCACAGGGTACATAGACGTCCGGCAGAAAGTGCATTTCGATCTGCAGAATGCCGTTGCCCTCGCAGGCTTCGCAGCGGCCGCCCTTGACGTTGAAGCTGAACCGTCCCGGGCCGTAGCCCCGCATTTTAGCGTCCTGCGTCTGGGAGAACACGGTGCGGATATCGTTGAACACACCGGTGTAGGTGGCGGGGTTGGAGCGCGGGGTGCGGCCGATGGGCTGCTGGTCGATGCCAATGACCTTATCCACGAACTCCAGCCCCTCTACCCCATCGCACTTGCCGGCACGGGAGCGGGCACCGTTCAGCTCGCTGGCCAGCGTTTTGTAAAGGATCTCATTGATAAGGCTGGACTTGCCCGAACCGGAAATGCCGGTGACGCAGATGAACTCCCCCAGCGGGAAGCTGACATCGATGTTGCGCAGGTTGTTTTCCCGTGCGCCCTTTACGGTCAGGCAGTGGCCGTTGCCGGTGCGGCGGGTCTGGGGCACGGCAATGCGCTTGCGGCCGGAGAGGTAGTCGCCGGTAATGCTGCGCTTGGCCTTGCAGATATCCTTTACGCTGCCTGCGGCTACGATCTCGCCGCCATGCACACCGGCACCGGGGCCTACGTCCACGATATAATCCGCGCTGCGCATGGTGTCCTCGTCGTGCTCTACCACGATGACCGTGTTGCCCAGATCCCGCAGGTTTTTCAGGGTGGCAATGAGCTTATCGTTGTCCCTCTGATGCAGGCCGATGGAGGGCTCGTCCAGCACATAGAGCACGCCGGACAGGGCGCTGCCGATCTGGGTGGTCAGGCGGATGCGCTGGCTCTCGCCGCCGGACAGCGTACCCGCCGCCCGGGCCAGCGTGAGGTAATCCAGACCCACGCTTTGCAAAAATTGCAGGCGGTTTTTGATCTCCTTCATGATCTGACCGCCGATCTGCTGCTGCTTTTTGGTGAGGTTCGGCTCGTTTTGCCGGATAAATTCCAGCTCGTCCCGGATGGACATCTCGCAGAACTGGCTGATGTTCTTGTCCCCGATGGTCACGGCAAGCACCACCGGCTTCAGGCGCTGTCCGTGGCAGTCCGGACACTCCACGCCGGACATAAAGCTGCCGATTTCCTCCTTCATCCACTCGCTGCTCGTCTCGCGGAAGCGGCGCTCCAGATTTTCCACGATGCCCTCGAAGGTGTTGTAGTACACCCCGCTGCCGAACTCGTTGGTGCGGTGCATCTCGATCTTTTCACCGTTGGTGCCGTAGAGCAGGGCGTTTACCGCCTCGGTGCTCATCTCCTTGATGGGCGTATCCAGTGTAAAGCCGTATTTTTTGCCAAGGCCGAGGTAGTACATCTCGCTCACCGAACCTTCGGCGTAGTACCAGCCGCTGGCCTTGATGGCACCCTCCCGGATGGAAAGGCTGCGGTTGGGCAGGATGCGATCCTCATCCACCCGCATAAAGGTGCCAAGGCCGGTGCATTTTTCGCAGGCACCCAGCGGGTTATTGAAGGAGAATAGCCGGGGCGACAGGTCGCTGATGGAAATGCCGTGCTCCGGGCAGGCAAAGTTCTGGCTGAAGGTCATGCACTCGCCGCCGATAACGTCCACCTCGGCTACGCCGCCGGTGAGCGCCAGCGCCGTTTCCAGCGAATCCGCCAGACGGCTGCGGATGCCCTTGCGCAAGGCAAGACGGTCCACTACAATCTCCACCGTATGCTTGATGTTCTTTTCCAGACTGATCTCCTCGTCCAGATCATACAGGTTGCCGTCGATTTTCACGCGGGCGTAACCGGCGCGGCGGGCGGCGTCCAGCTCCTTTTGCTGGGTGCCCTTGCGCTGACGCACCACCGGGGCTAAAATCTGGAACTTGGTGCCCTCCTCCAGCTTGAGAACGGCATCTACCATCTCGTCCACGGTCTGCTGGCTGATGACCCGCCCGCACACCGGGCAGTGCGGCACGCCGATGCGGGCGTACAGCAGGCGCAGATAATCGTAAATTTCAGTCACGGTGCCCACGGTGGAGCGGGGGTTGTGGCTGGTGGTCTTTTGGTCGATGGAGATGGCCGGCGAAAGACCGGTGATCTCGTCCACGTCCGGCTTATCCATCCGGCCCAGAAACATCCGGGCGTAGCTGGAAAGGCTTTCCACATAGCGGCGCTGACCGTCGGCATAGATGGTATCGAAGGCCAGACTGGACTTGCCCGAACCGGAAAGGCCGGTCATGACGATCAGCTTTTCCCGCGGGAGGGTCAGGTTAATATTTTTCAGGTTGTGCTCGCGGGCACCCTTGATGATGATCTTATCGTTTGCCAAGGTATTTTCTCCCTTTTCGTTGTGTCTGTGCATGGTTCTGTTTGCGCTCGGTCTCGGCGGCGGAGTCCACGGTGGGGTTTTCGCCCCGGCGCAGGCGGTCGATCTGATCCCGCAGGAAGGCTGCGTGCTCAAATTCCAGCAGCTTCGCGGCTTCCTTCATCTCCCGGGTCAGGCGCTCAATGGCAGCTTCCCGCTCCAGCTTGCCCATGCGGCGGGTGTTGCGCTTGGCGTTTTCGGCCTTATCGCTGATCTCGATGCTGTCCGCAATGGCTTTTACGATGGTCTTGGGCACGATGCCGTGTTCCTCATTATAGGCCATCTGGATGGCGCGGCGGCGCTCGGTCTCGGTGATGGCGCGCTCCATGCTGTCGGTCACCACATCGGCATACATGATGACCATGCCCTCCGCGTTGCGGGCGGCGCGGCCGATGGTCTGGATCAGGCTGGTCTCACTGCGCAGAAAGCCTTCCTTGTCGGCATCCAGAATGGCCACAAGGCTCACCTCCGGCAGATCCAGACCCTCGCGCAGCAGGTTGATGCCCACCACCACGTCGATGCTGCCCAAGCGCAGATCCTTGATGATCTCCATGCGTTCGAAGGTATCCACCTCGTGGTGCATATACTTGACCTTGATCCCCTGCTCGGTGAGGTAATCGGTGAGATCCTCGGCCATTTTTTTGGTCAGGGTGGTCACCAGCACCCGCTCCTGCCGCTGGATGCGGGCGTTGATCTCGCCCAAAAGATCCACCACCTGTCCTTCCACCGGGCGCACCGAGATGACCGGGTCCAACAGACCCGTGGGGCGGATGACCTGCTGCGCCACCTGTGAGCTGTTCCGGCGCTCGTACTCGCCGGGAGTGGCGGAGACAAAGATCATCTGGTTGAGCTTGGACTCCACCTCCTCAAATTTCAGGGGGCGGTTATCGAAGGCGGACGGCAGGCGGAAACCGTACTCCACCAGCGTTTTTTTGCGGGCGTAGTCGCCGCCGTACATGGCACGCACCTGTGGCAGGGTGACGTGGCTCTCGTCCACAAAGAGCAGAAAATCCTCCGGGAAATAATCCAGCAGCGTGGTGGGCATACTGCCCGGTGCACGGCCGGACAGCACCGCCGAATAGTTTTCGATGCCCTTGCAGATGCCCACCTCGTTCAGCATCTCGATATCGTAGTTGGTGCGCTGGGCAATGCGCTGCGCTTCGATCAGCTTGCCCTCGGCGGTGAACTGCTTGACCTGTGCGTCGCACTCGGCTCGGATCTTTTCCAGCGCAGCGGCCTTTTTTTCGGCGCTGACGATATAGTGGCTGGCCGGGAAGATGGCAACGTGCTTGACTACGTTCTGCTTGGAGCCGGTCAGGGGGTTGAACTCGGTAATGCGGTCGATCTCGTCCCCGAAAAACTCCACCCGGATGGCCAGCTCGCTCATATAAGCCAGATAGATATCCACCGTGTCGCCGTGCACCCGGAACTTATTGCGCACAAAATTCACGTCGTTGCGCTCGTATTGCAGGGTGACCAGCTTTTTGCACAGCTCATCCCGCTCCATCTGCATCCCGGGGCGCAGACTGATGACCATGCTGCGGTAGTCGATGGGGTCGCCCAGCGAGTAGATGCAGGACACCGATGCCACAATGATGACGTCCCGCCGCTCGGAAAGCGCCGCCGTAGCCGAGTGGCGCAGGCGGTCGATCTCGTCATTGATGGCGCTGTCCTTTTCAATATAGGTATCGGTGCTGGGGATGTAGGCCTCCGGCTGGTAGTAGTCGTAGTAGCTGACGAAGTACTCCACCGCGTTGTTGGGGAAAAACGAGCGGAACTCGGTACACAGCTGCGCTGCCAGCGTTTTGTTGTGCGCCAGCACCAGCGTGGGGCGGTTGCACTGGGCAATGACGTTGGCCATGGTAAAGGTCTTGCCGCTGCCGGTCACGCCCAGCAGGGTCTGGCAGCGGTCGCCCCGCTGCACCCCCTCCACCAGCTGCGCGATCGCCTGAGGCTGGTCGCCGGTGGGGGCATAGTTCGACACCAGCTCAAATTTTTCCTCTGCCATCGTTTTTCTCCCTTCCGCACACATAACCACAATCTGTTGTTGTTTCAAGTTGTATTATAGCACGCACATTTTATAATGTAAACAGTTTTTTGTTTTACGGCCAGAACAGCGTACCGGTCTTGAAATCGTAGATGGGCAGGCGGTTGGCGTCCCGCATGGAAAAATACTCGGTGTCGGTCAGGATAAAGTGATCCAGCAGGTGCACATTTACCAGCCCCAGCGCCCGGGCAATGCTGCCGGTAGCGTCCATGTCCTCCAGCGAGGGCAGCGCCACCCCGTTGGGGTGGTTGTGGCAGAGCACCACGGCGTCCGTGCCGCCCTTGATGGCAGCAGCCACCACGTTCTTGATATCCAGACTGACCCGGTCGGAGGTGCCCTCCCGCAGCCAGACGGCGGCGCGCACCCGCTTGCGGCTGTCCAGACTGACCAGCATGGCGCGCTCGTAGTCCGACCACGCAAACTTTGCCATCAGATAGCTGCCCATCTGCTCGGTGGTCTTGATGCAGCGGGTGGTGCTGGTGCGGCTGCGCCCATAGTACCGGCTGATCTGGGGCAACAGATGCAGCATCCGGGCGGTAGAGGGGCCTACGCCCTCTACAGTGCACAGCTCTTCCTCGCTGGCTTCCAGCACCGCCGCAAAATCCCCAAACCGGTCGATCAGGTCGTGGGCGATGCCGTTGGTATCCTTTTGGGCGTTGGTCAGGTAAAGCACATATTCCAGCGCCTCGTGCTCGGCCAAGCTGTCCAGCCCATAGTTCTGCACCCTCTCCCGCATCCGCTGGCGATGTCCCTTGTGCCGTTTATTCTCTGCCATGGCGGTACTCCTTTTTTCTATGTTCTCTCCTTATAGTACCCATTTTGCGGCGCAAACACAAGCGTTCTGCAAAAATAACCCGGATTTTGCACCGGAATGCGCGTTGACTTCCCGCCCCGCCTGTATTACTATAAAAGCATGATTCTGACAAAAACGATGAGGATAGCTTTATGAAACAATTTACTGCCACCGCCAACGATGACGGCGTGCGTCTTTCGCGCTTTGTGCAGAGCGTGACCCGCGATTTTCCCACCAGCCTACTGTACAAGAGTTTCCGCAACAAGCGGGTGAAGGTAAACGGCAAAAAAGCCGCGCCGGAATACCGTTTACAGACGGGGGATCTGATCGAGCTGTACATCAACGACGAGTTTTTCCCGCCCGAGGGCGCAAAGCCGGTGCAGAAGGCTGCCCCCAAAAAGCAGCCCAATCAGCCCAAGGTGACGGTCATCTATGAGGACGAAAACCTTGCGGTGCTGTACAAGCCCACTCACCTGCTGTGCCACAGCGACCGCACCGGCGATGCCAATCTGGTGGACGCCTTTACCCAATACCTGACCCAGAAGGGTGAATACGACCCCCACGGCGAGAACCGCTTCAAACCCGGCATCTGCAACCGGCTGGACCGCGGCACCGAGGGGCTGGTGATCGCCGCCAAGAACTACGCCGCCCTGCGGGACATGAACGAGATCATCCGCACCGACCTGCTGAAAAAGGAGTACTACACCATCACGGTAGGCATCCCGCAGTCCGGGCGGTTCACCGCATGGTGGGAGCACGACGAGAAGAACAACAAGGTCAGCATCCACGCCCATCAATCGCAGGACGAGCGCCGCAAGCAGATCATCACGGACGTGGACGTGCTGCGCACCGCAGGCCCTTTTGCCCTGTGCAAGATCGGCCTTGTCACCGGGCGCACCCATCAGATCCGTGCACATCTGGCCTATCTGGGCAAGCCGGTGCTGGGCGATATCAAATACGGCAACCGCAAGATGAACGAGCGCACCGGCACCAAAACGCAGGCGCTGTGCGCGGTGCGCATCAGCTTTCTGGATGTGCCGGAGGAAAACACCCTGCACTACCTTTCCGGCAAGGTCATCAAGCTGAAAGACCCCCAGATCCTGCAGCAGTTCGATGCGCTGGATAAAAGCAAGGAAGCATAACAAGACAAGAAACGCCGTTGCGCCCCGCACTTTTTGTGTAAATTGGCTCTTGCAGAAGTCTGCAAAAAGCTGCTGGCCGAGGCCATGCACTGCAAGGGCTACCGGGTGGAAAAAGCCGCCGACCTCATCCCCACGCTGGAAGAAGCCTTCCGGCAGACGGTGCCCAGCGTGATCGTAGTCCCTGTGGATTACAGCGAAAACATGAAGCTTTCTGCCCACCTGAAGGAGGTATACCGGCAAAGCGAGACCTGAGCTTTGTGCTACAAGCAAAACACCCCCGGCAGCGGCTGCAGCTGCCGGGGGTGTTCTTTTTGTAGGGAGATCAGGCGGCTTTCTGCGGCCTGTCAGGTCTTATTTGCACCACTTGGCAAATTCTTCGTCCGTACACTTGACGTAATGGCTGCCCTCCACATGGTGGCTGGTGCCCTTGGAATAGTCGATGCCGGAGGTGGCATAGTCATAAGTTTCCGCCACGCGGCGCTTTTCCACCACCGGGTTCGGCAGCGGAATGGCCGACAGCAGGCTCCGGGTGTAGGGGTGGATGGGGTGCTCAAAGATCTCCTCGGTGGTGCCCGTTTCCAGCAGGTGGCCCAGATGCAGCACACCGATGCGGTCGGAGATGTACTTGACCATGGACAGGTCGTGGGCGATGAACAGATACGCCGTGCCGGTCTCCTGCTGGATATCCTTCATCAGGTTGACCACCTGTGCCTGAATGGACACATCCAGTGCCGAGATGCACTCATCCGCAATAATGAGCTTGGGGTTCATGATCAGGGCGCGGGCAATGCCCACGCGCTGGCGCTGACCGCCGGAGAACTGGTGGGGATAGCGCTCGGCGTGCTCCGGGGCAAGGCCGACCTTGGCAAGGATCTTTTCCACCTTTTCGCGGCGCTCTGCCTGCGTTTTGCATAGATGGTGGATATCCAGCCCCTCGCCGATGATGTCCTCCACCTTCTTGCGGGGGTTCAGGGACGCCATGGGGTCTTGAAAGATCATCTGCATCTGGGTGCGCAGGGTGTTGTTCTGCGCATGGGTCAGACGGCCGCTGATATCCTGCCCGTCAAAGGTGATCTTGCCCGCAGTGGGGTCGTACAGGCGAATGATGCTGCGGCCGATGGTGGATTTGCCCGAGCCGGACTCGCCCACCAGACCGTAGGTCTCGCCGGGGTAGATCTCAAAACTGACATCGTCCACCGCCTTGACTGTAAAATTCTTGTTGACGCGGAAATACTGCTTCAGTCCCTCGACCTTCAGCAGCGGGGTCGTACTCTGTGCTGCCATTTATTCCGCCTCCTCGATCTTTTTTGCTTCTGCTTTCATGCGGGCAATGCGCTCCTTGAGCTCCGGCGGCATCTCCACCTTGGGGGCGCGGGGGTCCAGCAGCCATGTCGCCGCATAGTGGGTATCGCTGATCTTGAACATGGGCGGGTCGATCTCATCGTCGATGTTCAGCGCAAAGCGGTTGCGGGGTGCAAAGGCATCGCCGGGCTTCTCGTGCAGCAGGTTCGGCGGCGAGCCGGGAATGGTATACAGACGGTCATCAGCGGTGTCAAGGTCGGGCATGGCCGACAGCAGACCCCATGTGTAGGGGTGCTTGGGGTCGTAGAAAATTTCGTCAATGGTGCCGGTCTCCACGATCTTGCCGGCGTACATCACGTCCACATAGTCTGCCACCTTTGCCACAACGCCAAGGTCGTGGGTGATATAGATGACCGAGATGCCGCGCTCCTTCTGGATGCGGCGGATCAGCTCCAGGATTTTTGCCTGAATGGTCACATCCAGCGCGGTGGTAGGCTCGTCACAGATCAGCAGGTCGGGGTCGCAGGAGAGCGCAATGGCAATGACCACGCGCTGGCGCATACCGCCGGACAGCTGGTGCGGGTAGTTTTTCATCCGCTTCTCGGCATCGGTGATGCCCACCTCTTCCAGCAGTTCCAGTGCCTTTTTGTAGGCCTCCGCCTTGGGCATCTTGAAGTGCCAGAGCATACCCTCCATGATCTGCTTGCCGATGGTCATGGTGGGATCAAGGCTGGTCATGGGATCCTGGAACACCATGGCGATGCGCTTGCCGTTGATGTGGCGGCGGATCCACTTTTTATCCTTTTGCAACAGGTCCACGGTCTCCGGGCTGCCGTCGGCGTGGTGGTAGCTGAACCGGATGCTGCCGCTGTTCACGGTGGCATTCTTCGCCAGAATGCCCATGGCGGCTTTCATGGTGACGGACTTGCCGGAGCCGGACTCGCCCACCAGCGCGACCGTCTCGCCCTTGTACAGGTCGATGTTCACGCCGCGGATGGCGTGCACCGGGCCTGCGGTGGTCTTAAAGGTGATATCAAGGTCTCGCACCGACAAGACCTGTTCTTTTTTTGTTTCAGGCATGGGGTGTTCCTCCTTACATACTCTTCATCTTGGGGTCCAGCGCCTCGCGCAGGCCGTCCGCCACAAGGTTGAAGCTGAGCATCAGCAGGCTCATGACCACAATGGGCGGGATGATCTGATACGGATGGGTGGTAAAGCTGTTGTACAGCTCGCTGATCAGAGAACCCAGCGAGCACTGCGGCACCGGGATGCCCAGACCCACGAAGGAGAGGAACGCCTCGGTGAAGATAGCAGTCGGGATGCTGAACATGACCTGCGTGATGATGGGTCCGATGATGTTGGGCAGCACTTCCTTGAAGATGATGAAGAAGCTGCCTGCACCCAGCGTGCGGGACGCCAGAACGAACTCCTGATCCTTCAGCTTGAGCATCTCGGCGCGGGCGATGCGGCTCATGCCCACCCACTCGGTCAGCATCAGGGCAAAGATGATGGTCACCATGCCGGGCTGCAATACCAGCAGCAGCAGCGTGACGATGACCAGCCGGGGGATGCCGTTGGCTACTTCCAGAAAGCGCTGCATCACCATATCCACCCTGCCGCCAAAGTAGCCCGAGATCAGGCCGTAGCTCATGCCGATAAGCATATCAATGATCGCAGCAGCCACCGCGATGATCAGGGAGACGCGGGCGCCTTCCCATGTGCGGGTCCAGATATCGCGGCCGTACAGGTCGCTGCCGAACCAGTAGTAGACGTCCAGCTTGTCTTTTTCCTGATAAGCGTTGGTCAGCTTGGAGCCGGTGGTGGTGCTCATCTTCTCGCTGCCGTCCAGAATGCCGAACTGCTCAATGCCCGGCACGCGGGGTGCAAAGTTTTTCTGGCTCAGATCCTGCCCGGAGTAGGTGTAGCTGTTCATGCCCGGGCCAAATACGGCCAGCAGCACGATGACAACGATGAGGACAAGCCCCAGCACGGCGCTCTTTTTATTGAAAAAGCGGATGAGCGCTTCCTTCCAGAAGTTCTGCGCTGCAAAGTTGGTGTCTACGCTGATCTCGTCCTCATTGTGCTTGAGGGCAAAATCCTTTTCCGCAAAGGTGTGCTCCGTGTACATTGCATCCACGGCGCTGACAATGGCATCGGCGGTGGATTCGCCGCCCAGCCGGATCGCTTTTTCTGCCATTTAGTCGTCCCCCTTTGCCAAACGAATGCGCGGGTCGATGATGCCGTACAGCAGGTCAACGACCAGCATGATGCCAATGTACATGGCGCTGTAAATAAAGCTCAGACCAATGACCACGTTGTAATCGTTGGACTGGATGGCTGTCACCAGCAGGCTGCCCACGCCGGGGATGGCAAAGATCTTTTCCACCACCAGCGAGCCGGTCATCAGATCCACGATCAGCGGTGCCAGCACCGTGATGATGGGGATCAGGGCGTTGCGCAACGCGTGGCGGAAGATCAGCGCCGGGCCGGAAATGCCCTTGCTCTCAGCCAGCAGCATATAATCGGAATCCAGCACCTCGATCATCTCACTGCGGGTAAAGCGGGCAATGGACGCCATGGTGAACATGGAAAGCGAAATGCTGGGCAGCACGCTGGAGCCAAAGATGTCCTTGGCGGAAAACAGCATGGGGAACCAGCGGAATTTGAAGCCGAAGGTGTAGCTCAGCGCCAGTGCGAACACATAGGACGGCACCGATACGCCGATGACCGAGATGATGGTAGCAATGGTGTCCACCACGGTATCCCGCTTTAAGGCGGCGAGGATGCCCAGCACCAGACCTACGATGGCACCCAGCGTGACCGCCATGCCGCCCACCTGAATGGAGATGGGCAGACGGGACTGGATGAGCTGAGAGATGGGCGTATTTTTGGAGATATTGTAGCTGACACCCAGATCGCCCCGGAGCATATTGCCCACATAGCGGAAGAACTGGATATAGATGGGCTGGTCAAGGCCGTACTTTGCATATAGGGCTGCCCGCATATCGGGCGTCAGCTTTTCATCATTGAAGGGCGAGCCGGGCATCAGCTGCATCAGGATGAACAGCACCAGCAGGATTGCCAGCAGCGTGAACAGCGATGTCAGGATTCGCTTGAGTGTGTACTTTTTCACGTCGGGTGGACCCCCTTTGTCCAAAGCGTTTTTCGCGGTCAATCGTTCGCCTGCCGCGTACAGGTCAAATGGCAAAAAGGCGCACAGTGGCTTTTTGCGGGCCACTGTGCGGCCTTATTCAGTATGCTTTTGTTTTACACGCTCTTAGCGGCGTTCTTGTACACGCGGTTCAGTGCCACAGGGTGGAAATCTACGCCGGTAACGGCAGAGGAGACCATCTCGGCATTGCACTGGCCGTACAGCGGGAAGATGACTGCCTGCTCCAGAACGATCTGCTCTGCCTCGTACAGGGCAGCCCAGCGGCCCTCGGGGTCGGTGCACAGATCGCCGGTGGTGCACTCGTCAATGATGGCATCGTAGTCGGCATCGCTCCACAGACCGTAGTTGTTGGAGTTGCCGGTCACCCACATGCCCAGATAGGTCATGGGGTCGGCGTAGTCGGGGCCCCAGCGGGTCAGGCCGATCTCAAAGTTGCCGTCCTGCATATCCTGCACGCGCTGCTTCTTGGGCTCCACGGTCAGGTTCAGGGTAAAGCCTGCCAGCGTGGTCTCCAGCTGCTCCTTGACGACCTGTGCCACCTTCTGGGGTGCGTCGTCGGCATCCACTACCATGTTGAAGGTGAAGGAGTCCTTGCCCAGCTCGCTCTTGGCCTGCTCGTAGTACTCCTTGGCCTTGTCGGCATCATAAGCGCAGAACTCTGCAAACTTGGTCTGGTCGGCGCTGAAATCGCTGCCGTCGGGGCCGGTGGCAAACTGCGGCGGAACCGCGGTGTAGCAGGGTGCAGAGCCATCCTTCAGCACGTCCCCGGTAATGGCGTCACGATCCAGTGCAAAGGTGATGGCCTTGCGCAGGTTCTCGTTGGCCAGCTCCGGCACACTGCCGATGTTGGGGCTGATGTACCACAGGTAACCGGCGCCCACGCTGGTAAACTCGGGGTCATCCTTGACCTGATCCACCTGCTCGCCGTTCAGCAAAGTCATATCCAGAGCACCGGTCTGGTAGCTCATCAGTGCCTGCTGGCTGTCCTTGATGACCTGATAGGCCAGACCGTCCAGTGCGACCTTAGCAGCATCGTAGTAATCGGAGTTCTTTTCCAGTGTAAAGGCAGTAGCAGCCGGCTGGTAATCCGTCAGCTTGAAAGCGCCGTTGGACAGCACCGTGTCGGGGCTGGTGCCGAAGGTATCCTTGCAGGTGTTGAAGAAAGCCTCGTTGACCGGATAGAAGGTGGGGAAATACATCAGGCTCAAAAAGTAGCTGACAGGAACATTTAGCTGCACCTCCAGCGTCTTGTCGTCCACTGCGGTGACGCCCAGATCGGTGACAGGCTTTTCGCCGGCAATGATCTCGGCAGCGTTGACCACCTGACCGATATCAGAAAGCATATAGGAATACTCGGAAGCGTTGGCGGGGTCTACGGCACGCTGCCAGCCAAACACGAAATCGGCAGCGGTAACAGCATCGCCGTTGGACCACTTGGCATCCCGCAGGTGGAAGGTATAGGTCTTGCCGTCCTCGCTGATGTCGTAGGTCTCTGCAATGGCGGGAACTGCTGCGCCGTCGGCATCCATCTGCATCAGGCCGTCGGTGTAATCGGCGATGACCTCAAAGGAGGTGCCGTCGGTGGCGATCTGCGGGTCCAGCGACTGAACCTCGGTCTCCAGCATAATGTTCAGGGTGCCGCCCTGTGCAGTGCCAGCTGCAGAGGAAGCAGTGCCGGAAGCGGAAGAAGCCGCCACGGAGCTGGAAGAGCCGCCGCAGGCTGTCAGAGCCAGTGCTGCGGAGGTAACACCGGCAGCTGCCAGGAAGCTGCGGCGCGAAATACGACGATCAAATCTCATAGATGTTTCCCCTCTCTTTACTGCTTTAGTTTTATACTCTGCTAAAGCGTTGCGTTCTAAAAATACACAAGGGATGTCCGTTCCTCCTTCTGGAACTTTGCACGCCCTTGTGCTATGGACGCATTATACATCCGTGTTTTCCGAAAGAAAAGAGTTTTTTGAAAATTTGTCCTCGTCAAATGCACATTTCTGCGGTTTGTCCAACATTTTGCCGGAAGTTTTTCTTGGTTTTTGTATAATTTTCACTCTTGAGCACATTTCATGTAAAGAGTATTTCAATTGAAAATCCTTTTTAATTCAATTCAGGCTGTATATTTTCATCTTATTTCTTTCTTTTATTAAGAAAAAGCACCGATTCGCTTTTTCATGTGCAAGCCAGTGCTTTTCTTGATTTCTCTTTTTAAATTGTATTTTTGTGGCAAACAGTTTTTTGATGTCACTCTCAGGCTTCTGCCGCGAGCGTCTCCACCGTACCATTGTAAACGGCAGTGTCCAGCTGCTCTTCGGTAGCGGCCACAAGGGTGGTGGCGGTAGCCGCACCCACAACGTTCGTAGCGGTACGCGCCATATCCACGATGCTGGAGATGGGAGAAAGCAGGATGATGGCTTCCACCGGCAGACCGGCAGCGGCAAACAGCGCCGTTGCGGTAATGGTCGCCGTGCCGGGCACACCGACCGTACCAATGGAAACGACCACAGCCAGCACTACGAGGAAGGCGTACTGCACAGGCGTGTACTCGATGCCCAGCAGATGGATGGTAAACACTGCCAGCAGAGTGGGCCAGATGCCCGCGCAGCCCGGCATACCAAGGTTTGCACCCAGACTTGCGCCAAAGGCGGCAACGTCCTCATTCACACCCAGCTTCCGGGTCAGCTGGTTGACCGTGACCGGGATAGTACCCACACTGCTCTGGGAGGTAAAGGCAACGGTAGCCGCGGGCCAGATGCCCTTGAAGAAGCGGACGGGGCTCAGCTTGCCCACAAACTTGATCAGGGCGCTTTCCACAACAAAGACCTGAATGCCGCACAGCACATACGCCAGCACCAGAACGCTGAGCAGCGGAATAAGATCCGCAGGAGAAGAACGGCTGACTGCACGGGCGATCAGGGAAAGGACTGCATACGGGGTAAAGGAGATCACATAGCTGACCACGCGGCCCATCACAAGGTCGCCGGCATCAATGAACTTTTTAAAGGGTGCCACCTCTTCGGGCTTCTTGGCTGCGATCTTGTTATAGCTGACAGCCACCAGAATGCAGAACACCACAATGGGCACCACCTCGCCGTTGGACCAGTGCGCAGCCAGATTCTGCGGGAACAGGCTGATGACCGTATCCACAAAGGTGGGCACTTCCTTGGCGGTGTAATCGGTGGCCAGTTCATACTGCACCCCGCTGCCAATGTTAGTAGCCACACCGGCGATCAGGGTGATCAGGCTGGCAATGAAGGTGTTCAGCACCAGAAAGAACACGGTTTTGAGACCGATCTGCTTCAGGCGGACGGAATTGCCCAGATTGGTGATGCTGGAAATGATGCTGAAGATCAGCAGCGGAATGACCACAGCGGAGACCACATGGGCGTAAATAGTACCTACGGCTGCTACGTAAGTGTGGTGTCCCTTGAACGCAAGACCCACGATCAGGCCAAGACCCACGGCAAGGATGGTGCGCACACCAAAATCAACGTGCTTTTTCTTGTGCAGATAATACAGCAATGCAAAAAATACTGCGGTGAGCGCCAGCGCGCCCAGATCCAAAATTTCGACAGACATAAAACGTTACCCTTTCTTTTGTTTGTTGGTTTACTTCGTTTTCGTCTGACAACACATTCGTCTGTTCATAGCTCTCTCCTATTTCTACAAACCCACACGTTATGTATGTTTTGTTGTTTGAAGGGAGTATACTCCCCTTCCGGGCAATTGTCAATAGAAAATTCATATTTTCCTATTTTATTTGTGGGAAAGTCAGAGATAGGCGCTCCGCACAAAAAGGAAGCTGCCGCACCAGATAATGTGCAGCAGCTCCCTTTGCATTTTTATTTTACCGGCAGCCAGACCGTTGCTTTTGCCCCGCAGGGGTGCAGGCGTAAACTATCACTTTTTTAAGAAGGAGAACAATCCCTTCTTTTCGTAGGGCTCACGGCAGATCTCGCCCACCTGGTATCCGGTGCCCTCAATGGCGGCGCGGAGTGCCTTTTCGTCCAGCGGCTCCTTGGAAAGGATCACGGTCCTGCCCTTAGAATGCGAGGACGAGACCTTTTCCACCGGGAACTCACTGCGGATCGTGTCATTGATATGCGCTTCGCACATGGAACAGGCCATGCCGTCCACTTCTACGGTTGTCTGGAACATTTTTGTACCTTCTTTCAGTTTCTTATGACGATCATCGTTTTTCCTTCACATCCTCTGTGCAGGGCAGAAGCAATAGTTAGAATTAGCTAACTTTCGTTTCTGAGAAAAGCCGCCATCCAGCGGCCTTCCCGCCCAAATAATACGCCCTGCGGCTGCATCTGTCAAGGCATCCGAGGCATTTTTGCTGGGACAGCAGCTTTTTTATTTCGGTGTGTCAGACGTCCCGTCTCAGCAGCTCCGTCAGACTGCGGAAGGTCCTGCCATGGCTGCCGGTGACGGTCTCGGCATGGAGCAGACTGCTGAGAACGCTTTCCTCCACGCACTCTGCCACCGCCCGGAACAAGGGGTTGATGGCATCATCGTGCAGCAGGGTCATGGGCAGCAGCGCCTTGTCCGAATAGTGCGGCACCCGGTTGGCAGTGGTAAAGGCGATAACGATCTCGCCGCTGCCGTTGCCGCAGTAGGAGCCGGTGCGGGAAAGCCCCACCAGCGCCCGGCGGCACAGCCGCCGCAGCTGCCGCTCGCTCAGGGGGATATCCGTGGCAAGCACCGTGATGATGGAGCCCTTGTCCTCGTGGGGCGGGATGCTGTCGTCCAGCAGCGTATGGATGGGCTTGCCCGCCACGATGAGGTCGTCAAACAGCGCGTGGTTGGAGAGCACCAGTGCACCGATGGTGTACTGCTTGCAGTCCAGCTCCACCACCCGGGAGGCAGAGCCGATGCCGCCCTTGAGCCCGTGACAGCGCATTCCCCGCCCTGCGCCTACAGCGCCCTCGGCAAAGTCTGCCTTGCAGTCCGCCAGCGCAGCAAAGACGTGCTGTTCGGTGACATGAAGTCCCCGGATGTCGTTCAGGCCGCAGTCGTTGCACTCGCAGACCACCGGGTTCACGCTGCCGGTGGTCTCGCAGATATCGGGGTTCTTTTCCAGCATATACTTCACCAGTGCCGTCTGCGCTGTGCCCACACTGAGGGTGTTGGTAAACAGAATAGGCGTTTCCAGCGTGCCAAGCTCGTCGATCTGCACAAGGCCGGTGGTCTTGCCAAAGCCGTTGATAACATGGCTGGCCGCCAGCACCTTTTCGTGGAAAATATCTCCCGGGTGCGGCAGCAGCGCCGTTACGCCGGTCTGGATCGCACCGTCTGCCAGCGTGCAGTGCCCCACCGTCACGCCCGGCACATCGCTGATCTTATCCAGCGCACCTTTGGGCAGCTTGCCCACCTGAAACCCCCATTCATTTCCCGAGATGCCCATCGTAGTTCCTCCTTGCTTTTTTCTAAGATGTATCATAGCATTTCTCCTGCCAAAAGTAAACCGCTGTAACAGACCGGGAGCAGACCTGAAAAAAGGCTGCCGCACAGGATCTCACTGTACAGCAGCCTTTTGCTATTTTGTAAAAAAACCGCCGCAGCGCGGGGTGTTCCATCAGGAGTGCTCGAGCGGGCGGAAGAGTCCCTTGACCTTTTCCCAGCAGGCCACCACCCGCTCCCGCGGCAGGAAATAATTGACCAACAGCGCCACGATCACGCCCACTGCCGTATCAAAGATACAAGATTTTTTCCGCTAGTAGATTATTTAACGAGACACTCCCGCGCAAAAACAGGACCCCGGAGCCCTTTTTGAGCCATAACGGCTCCGAAAAAGGTTCCGGGGTTTGTGTAATGCTTTTCAGCCGCCCAAAGCGGATTTATTTTCCAAGCACAACGGAGAGTTTGATCTCCTTTTCCGTCTCGCTCAGGTCAAGAGCGCCGCCGTCGGCAACAGTCACACGCAGCTCATAAAGCGTACCGGCGGTAAGCTCCGTCACAGCATTGCCGTCCTCGTCTGTGATCGACCACAGTGCTGGATCGACCTTTGCCAGCCTGCCGTCCGCGCCATAGGCGTAGAGGATCAGACCGGAGGTGCTGCCGGACAGGTTGTTCACACGGAAAGCCACGGTGGTGTTGGGATGTACGTTGCGGACGGTCGCCGTGTTGCGCCAGCTTGCAACGGTGCCTTCGCCGCCGTCCTGCGCAAACTGCTCCTGCGAGAGGACATTTCTTGCAGCCTGATCAAGATCGACCTTGCGGTAGGGCATTTCGGGCAGATAAACGAAACGGTCCTGCAGACGAAGCAGCTCCAGATAGCCTGTCGGGCAGTAGAGCGCGTTGCCGCTGTTGCCGGCATACATTCCAATGGCCATGTTGTTGTAGCCGTACTTGTTGGAAACATCCATCGTGAAAACAGTCTCGCCGGTTTCAAAGTCCAGAATGATGTACTGCCACATCCCGGTGGTCACATCCTGCACATAGCCGTAGATATAGCCCGTTGCGGTGGAAAGCTTCATGATGGAAGTATCGCTCAGGTCGTTCCGGCTCCAGATGCTCTTCATCTCGTAGCCGTTTGCGGTCTTTACGGTGTCCATACGCTCAATGCCCGGGGCGATCATGACGTTGCCCTTCATGAGCCAGTTCTGGTCGTAAATATTGGCGTAGCTCTGGATGGAGGAGTCGTTGTTGGGGTCCGCCAGACCTGCATTGCCCGCGCCAAACCAGTTGCAGACGATGGTGCTGACGGTTCCATTGCCGTCGTCATAGACGATGGCAGAGTTCTCAACGGCTACCTGATAGCCCTCGGGCAGGTCATCCAGCACCGGGGCGCTTGCCACGACCTCGCCGGTCTTCATATCAAGTGCAAGAAGGTTTACGGTATCCTGATTATCGGTGAACAGCACAAGGTTCGGTGTCAGTGTGGGAGAGCAGCCACCGCCCCATGCAAGACCGCCGCCGGTGGTCTTATCGCCTTCGCCGCTCACCTTTGCGCCCGCGCTCTCATAGGGCGTGCACCACACAACGTCTACGCCTTCTTCTGCGCGCAGAAGATAGCAGTTCTGGTTGGTCAGGATCACCGCGCCGTCCTTGGAGGCGGCGATGCCGTTCTCGGCACCCTCGCCGGGGGTCAGTTCGTGGACAAAGACAGCCTTTGAAAGGTCTGCCTGCTCACCGTTCAGGATGGCATCAATGGCAGAATGGGCAATATAGCCGATGACGCCCTGCTGCTGGCGCTGCGGGTAAATGCGGAAGCCGCCCGTTGCAAACCAGAGGTTTCCGTCATAGTCAAAGACCACGGACAGAAGATTCTGCGTCAGTTCTTTTCCAAGTGCAGTCTCGGCAGCCGCCTTGATATCAATGTCCAGCACCTTTTCAAATTCCGGCAGCACATTGCCGTTTTCGTCCGTTGCGCGGAGCATCAGCACATGGTTGTTGCTCGTGGGGCAGACGATGCGGTTGGACGCGTCCATGAAGGTATAGGAGCTTTGGATGACGTACCCGCCGCCGTCATGCTTCTTCGGGGAGAAATAGCCGAGCGTCTTTGTCTCCTCGGCGTTCAGGTCGCGGATGGCAATGCCGCCCAGCAGCGGCACAACAGCATGGCCGTAGCTGTCAAAATAGATGGCGGGAGATGCATTTGCATTCGTTGTCTCGTAGGAAACGTTGATCTCGGGATAAATGCCCAGCGGCAGGATCTCATCCGTCGAGTCGGTGTTATAGCCGTCGTGATGAATGTTTGCATCGCTCTTGGCCATATAGGGGTTTTCCTCCACCTGCTTGGGGTTCAATGCCTTTACCGGCAGCGCTGCAGAGGTCGTCTGTGCAGAAGAGGGCTGCACCGCAGCGGACGGTGCAGCGGGCTGCGAAGCTGCGCCGCTGTCTGCGGGCGTCTGCGTACCGCCGCAGGCGGCCATGGACAGGCACAATGCTGCGGTCAGCGACAAGCTTAACGCAGAATGGATGATCCTTTTCTTTTTCATAAACCGTTCTCCTTGTTGTGTTCGTTGCGGTCAGGTCGGCGCTGCTCTGCCGGATTTTTTTTGATCCAGCCAGATGCAAAAACCCTGCCGCAAGGCGGCTTCGGTCACCGGCTCCAGCAGAAAATAGTCTGCACGCAGCCGGAAGGCATGGAGCGAAAAATCCAGATCGCTGCACCAGATAACACGTGTTTGGGGACAAAGCGCGCGCAGATGCTCTACTGCATTCAAGCCGTCGACACCCGGCAGGGCGATCACGGCGTTTGTCAGCGGCTCGCTGCGTGCGGTTTCAAAAAAACTTTCCTGATCGTGGTAACAGTCCATTTGGGGAAACAAACAATGCTCGGCGCAGAACTGCAAGATCTGCTCTGTCAGAAAAGCTTCCTGCGCCCTGCTGTTTGTCAGCACGGCGATTCGGTACACAGCTTTCCTCCTTTCTCTTCTTCCCTTATTGGGGGCTTCTGTCTCCAGTATACGGACAGGCGCGGTCTTTTCAAGGTATCTGGCACGAAAGCACTGTTTCCGTCACGAAATCCCGTTTTCTGCTGCGACAGAACCGTGCAACTGTGCTATAATCAGGATGAAAGAGTTTATAAAGGAGGTTGGAAGCTATAACAATGGCTTCTTGGTACAGCATGAGATTTGCGATCGTTGACGACCTTGATACCGAGCGCACGCTGCTGAAGGAGCGCTTAGCGCGGCAGCTGCGCCAGCGCGGCACAGAAGCAGAGCTTTTAGAATTTGACAGCGGCGAAGCTTTTCTGGCGGCAGAAAAAGAGCGGCGCTTTACCGCCGCATTTCTGGATATTTACATGGAAGGCTTAAGTGGCATGGACGCGGCAAGGGAGCTTCGGAAAACAGATACGGACTGCCTTCTGGTTTTTACCACCACCTCGACAGACCATGCGCTTGAGGGCTTTCAGGTGCGGGCATTTCATTATCTGGTCAAGCCATTTTCCGAAACCGAGCTTTCCGGTCTGCTAGATGAAATGCTCTCAAAGCTCCCGCGCCCGGAGCCGATCCTGACGGTGAAGGTGGATGGCAGCGACATCCGTTTGCGCTATCGGGACATCATATCTGCCGAGCATTTCGCCCACATGATCAACATCCGCACCACTGCCGGCAAAACGCTTGCCACACGCCAAAGCTTCAAGGCATTCACAGAGCCGCTCAAAAAAGACCCGCGCTTTTTCGTCTGCGGTCGCGGCGCGATCATCAATATGGAGAATGCTGCCGATTTTCAGGATGCCGCCTTCTGCATGACGGACGGCAGCCGTGTCTATGTCAGTCAGGAGCTTTTGAAAGCAGCCCGGCAGGCGTTTATGGAATTTCTGCTGCAAAGGGGGCGTGTGGGTTGAAGGACATTCTGCGCCCGCTCCTGGAGCTTACTGTTGTGTTTCCCGGCCTGCTGCTCGCGTATTTTCCGGTGCGCTCCTATCTGAAGCAGTCCCCCGCAAGGCTTGCCGCATGGGCGGTGCCGCTGCTGCTCGGGCTTTGCCTTGGCGGCGGACTGCTCTGCTATCATTTCTGTCTCTCCACCGCGTTCCCCCTGCTGCTCATCACGCTTGCGGCAATTTTTCTGTATCTCAAAACGCTGCGGGTCTCTCTCTGGAAATCCGGGACGATCGCGCTGGCGGTCTGCGCGGTGTTTGCGTGCCTGAACAGTCTGTCCCGCGCCGTCGGCACGGCGATCACGATCCGGCTGCAGCTGCCGTCGGACAAGCCGTGGTTCTGCTTTAGTGCCTGCATTTTTTATAATGTGGTCTGCTGGCTGACCGCAGCAGCAGCGTATTATCCCGCCACCCACGCAGTGCGCACCATGGTCGAGGATGAAAACTTTGCGCAGACGTGGTACGTGTTCTGGGTGCTGCCGCTGGTGTTCATCCTGCTGAATTTTTTTATGATCCCGCGCTACCAGATAACGCTTCGAACAGGGCGGGTGCTGCAGGTCTACATTGTTATGAGCATTGCCCTTTTGTTCCTGCTGTTCCTGTTCAACGCGATCTTCCTGCTGATGGCAAACAGCCTTAACCGGAATGCGAGATTGCAGCAGGAGAACCAGTTTCTATCCATGCAGCAGCAGCGCTATGAAAGCCTGAAAGCCGCTATTGAAGAAGTCCGGCAGGCGCGGCACGATATGCGCCACCAGCTGAATCAGATCTCTGCGCTGGCCGAAGCAGGCGATCTGGATGGCCTGAAAGCTTACCTTGCAAAAACCGTCTCCCGGATCCCGAATCTGGATATGAGTTTCTGCGAGAACCGTGCGGCAGACAGCGTCGTTGGCTATTACTGCACCCTTGCAAAGCGCGAGGGTATCCCCTTCCGTGCCAAGCTCGACTTGCCGCAGGCGCTTCCTGTGGACGAGATCGATACGTGTCTGGTGCTGTCCAATCTTCTGGAGAATGCATTCGAAGCCAGCCTGCGCACCGCACCCGCCCGGCGGCAGATCAGGATCACCGCGTATGTCCATGCCGAGCGGCTGCTTCTGGTCGAGGTGGAAAACGCATTTGACGGTGAAGTCAACGAAAAAAGCGGAGTTTTCCACTCGTCCAAGCGAAAAGAAAACGGGATCGGCATCCAGTCTGTCCAGCATATTGCAGAAAAGACCGGCGGCGCAAGTATGTTCACCTATCAGGATGGCGTTTTCTCCGCCAAGGTCATGCTCTGCGGGTAATGGCGTCCCATCGTGCAGGGGCAGGCATCCCGTCTGACGCAAAACGCTTCGCCATTAAAAAACCGCGATGATGCGTTCATAAAAGCGCTTCCTCGCGGTTTGATCTTTTATAGGTTTATTTTATAGCATTGTGCATTTTTACGCACAGGCATAAGTCTTAAACAGCGTAACCCTTGTTCTTGATGACCTCCACGACCTGAGAGACGTACTTCTGGCAGGTGTCGTGGTCGGGGGCTTCCACCATCACGCGCACAAGCGGCTCGGTGCCGGACTCACGGACGAGAATACGGCCGGTATCGCCCAGTGCTTCTGCAACGGCCTTGACGGCCTCCTGCACCGCCGGGTCGCTCTGTGCGGCTTTCTTGTCAGTCACACGGACATTCTCCAGAACCTGCGGGTAAATCTTCAGGGGCTCAGCCAGCTTGCTCATAGGCAGCTTCTTGGCCAGCATAACTTCCATCATCTTGAGACTGGTCAGGATGCCGTCACCGGTGCTGGCGTACTTAGAGAAGATGATATGACCGCTCTGCTCGCCGCCGATACGGCAGCCGTTCTTAGCCATGTACTCGTAGACGTACTTGTCGCCCACAGCAGTCTTGGCGTAGCCAATGCCCTGCTCATCGAACGCCTTGTAGAGGCCAAAGTTGGACATAACAGTCGTGACCACGGTGTTGTTCATCAGCTCGCCGTGCTCCTTCATGTAGCAGCCGTAGATGTACAGAATGTGGTCGCCGGTGATGACATTGCCTTTCTCGTCCACGCACAGACAGCGGTCAGCATCGCCGTCGAAGGCAAAGCCGACATCCAGACCGTTCTCCACCACGAACTTCTGCAGACCCTCAATATGGGTAGAGCCAGCATTGTTGTTGATGTTCAGACCGTTGGGCTTGTTGTTGATGACGTAGGTATCCGCACCCAGAGCATCGAAAACGCTCTTAGCAATATTCCAGCTTGCACCGTTGGCGCAGTCCAGACCGACCTTGACCCCCTTGAAGGAATAGATGCCCAGCGAGATCAGATAGCCCATGTAACGGTTGCGGCCTGCCACATAGTCCACCGTGCAGCCGATGTGCTCGCGATGGGCAAAGGGCAGCTCCGGCCAGTCCTTATCAAACACATGGAGTTTGCCGTCGATGTAGTCCTCCACCAGCAGCAGAGTCTCTTCGGGCATTTTCTCGCCGTAGCAGTCGATCAGCTTGATACCGTTATCGTAGTAGGGGTTGTGGCTGGCAGAGATCATGATGCCGCAATCGAAATCATCCACGCGGGCAATGTAAGCCACAGACGGCGTAGTAGTGACGTGCAGCAGGTAGGCGTCTGCGCCGGAAGCGGTCAGGCCAGCGACAAGACTATATTCAAACATATAGGAGCTGCGGCGGGTGTCCTTGCCGATAACAATACGGGCAGGCTCGCTGTTGCCGTTGCGCTTGCGGAGCATATTATAATACCAGCCAAGGAAGCGGCCAACCTTGTAGGCGTGGTCGGCAGTCAGATCAATACCAGCTTCACCACGGAAGCCATCAGTTCCAAAGTACTTTCCCATTTCTTGATTACCTCGTTCCCAAAAGTGAACTTTTAATAGTGTATATGCTTTTCCCCGTCGCACGATGCTACCTACAAAAAAGCATTGTCATCCGCATAGTGCATCGAATCAGGGACACTGTGAATCTAGTATAGCACAATTCTTGAAGCAAATCACCCTTTCTGCAGATTTTCTCCCTGCAGACATACAAAAACACCCTTCCTCTCACGGAAACCCGCAAAAGGAAGGGTGTTAAACGCATTATCCTGTTGTCATACCGATCACAGCATATTCACACCAGCAAAGCCGGTATCAGCTGTTATTCGGCACAGCACCTCAAGCACTTTTGAGCGTAGAGCTGTGATTAGCAGTTCTCAGCGAAGTACTTAATGGTACGGACCATCTGAGAGGTGTAGGAGTTCTCGTTGTCGTACCAAGACACGACCTGAACCTGATAGGTGTCGTCGTAGCTACGCTAAATTTTCACGATTTTTTTGTGATCGTTCATAATTTCGAAACAACAGTTACAGTACCACAGCATACCGTTGTCGTACCAAAACCGGCTTGTTCGTACTAAGATTATAACACGTTTCAGCGTTATTTTCAAGGTTTTCCGCAATTTTGTGTTTTTGGCATTTCCGCACTTTTTATGCGTATGGATTTTCATGTGATATCGTGCTCACTCTTCGGAGCGTCCGGGGCCCGGGGCTCCCGCCGGGGCGTTTGCCCTGCCCAGATGCGCTCCTCAGGGTGGGTGTGATGAGGGGTTGATGGGTGTATTGATGGACGGAATTGAGTGATGGATTTCCTCTGATTTTTGAAGAATAAATTTTGAAGCGATTGAAGCCGTTTTTGATGTGCTGATTGCCTTGATGGATTCTCACCTGTGATGCTCGTTGCTGTTTATTTGTCCAGTAACTACTTTGCCTGTGCTCTCCCCTGCTGTTCTTTTGCTGAAATTTCACCGGATGTAATTTTGGACTATGGAATAAAAAACAGGTGTATTATTGTTCGATATAAAACGATCGTTCTATTATAAAACCGTATGGATGAGATTTTGTAGCCACACCCACACGGTCTGAGGTTTAAAAAGATTATTTTAGTTTTTCCAGAATCTCCTCTGCGCTCACACCGCTGGCCAGCAGCTTTTTCAGCACGTCCTCTGCTTCAGCTTTCTTTGCAGATTCCGCTGCTTTGGTTTCAGCTTTGACCTTTTTGGCCTCGATTCTGGCGATTTCCTTGTCGATAGATTTCAGCTCTGCTTTCTTGGTTTTCAGGTCAGCTTTCAGCGTATTGATGTTCGCGGTAATGGATGCAATCTCGGCAGTGACAGCTTCCTTTGCAGCCTGCTTTTCAGAAATTTGTGCAGCAAAGTCAACTGTCGCTTTTACGGTCTTGGGCTTGTTCTTGCTTCCTTTGGTTCTGGGCATAAGATATCCGCCTTTCTATTATGTGTTGTAGTTTTAATATATCACCGGTGAAAAGATGAATCCAGAACAGATTAGGTGTTAGATATCCCAAATGTCAAATTAACATGTGGTCCGGTTTTATCGTAACCAAGTTCCACTTCAGCACTCTTTTTCACCTTGGTTTTTGATGCTTTATCTGCTTCAACAAGCTTTTCCCCAAGCGGTAAGATTTGAATAGCCTTCATTGCTTCTGTAATCTCGCTTTGAGCATCGTACATTGCAATAAATCCACAATCCTGAAAATATTGAAATGCATCTCGTACAAGATTTTCAGGAATTCCCAAGGTTTTCAGATTCACCTCTCCACCCTCGCACGCGGCACTAGCCATACACATTATTACAGCAGCTTTATGGCGTGTTACAGGAGGTTTGCAGGCTTCGTCTGGGATATCCCAACCCCACGGAAATGTCGAATTTTTTTCAGCAAGCAGTATCATTCCCTCGCTGCAATATTTTCTTACAGTACTAACTGAACACTTCCATTTTCTCGCTGCTTCACTCGTGTTCATTTTGCTCTCCAAAATTCAGACAGTATATAGCCATTCATTATTTTCGCAATACCAATTTCTATGTTGATTTCTATATACCAATTTTCTGCCTGATTGTGTAAATACATATTGTTCTTCTCTCACAAAGCCATCTTTTCTTATAAAAACAGATAGTTTTGCTGCTTCCGACTGAATTGAATACAGATTCACACCAAATAGATAGTGTCTTTCTCGTACTGCATCTTTTACACGATCTGAGTCATTGTTGAATTCATCTTCGTTTTGTTTTACTTCACAGCAGAAAATATTATCTTTATCTACGCTCGTTCTTCTATGTAATAAAATATCTGGTGCTATCCATCCTTTTCTATCCCCTTGATGTCGTCGTTTTATTTCAACACCTTCACGATTATATTCTATATCGACACATAATTCATCTTGAAATTCCGGGTCAAAGGCATGTTGCAAATATATTGCAAGACGTCCTGCAACTGCTCTTTCCTGCGCTTCTATGTCAAGGAGTACGTGATCTTTTTCATATAGCATTCGTAAAGCATAGTCAAACAAATCAATCAGCTTTTCGTATTCCACAACAGATCACCCCATATACTAGATACTTGTCCTTCGCATTCTTAGCCACAGTACCTTTTACTGCGTTGCCTGCTGCTCACCACGAAGAGGCGTGCAAAGTTTCGAGCAGCAATGGGGAGCTCACGCTCCCATAAACACTATAGCCATTATAAGCTTCATTACGTCAATTGAGTTAAAGTTTTCTGCTTGCTTGCCAAAAATTATCCATCATTTCATTCATTTTTTCAAACCTATTTTTTAATTATTCCTTGTACAAAAGCGAAAACTTTCTTGTGCTTGATGAGAATAACTAAAATACAAATTCCTGCCAAAGAAACCCTCACCATTGGATACTTATACATAATGTTAATCAACGCTGTATACAATAGCACAAAAATCGAAAGAGCCATGATTTTATGCACAGAGAAAAGCGGCGACTTTATTTCTGCTTTTTTCTTAAGTGCCGAGCAAAGGAATCCATGACCTATCGCAAACAAAACATAGCACACTAAAGTTGTATAGCCTGCTGCAACATATCCAAATCTTGGGATAAGCAAATAATTCAGCAAAATATTTAACGCAGCTCCCAAAACAGAAACTATCATTGAATACTGTGTTTTTTCAAAATAAAACTCCACATTTATAAAAAGAGTATACAAATATGTAAAGAAGATTGACGCTGCCACCGGAGGTATACAATAAACCGCTTCTGCATATTCTGGTGAGGCCAAAATACCGATTACCTCTGGTCCAATGAGCATCACTCCGCATACAGAAACCGCTATCAAGAGACATAAAGGAAAACTGCTTTTTTCAATATTTTTATATTCTTTTTCATCCATGCTTTGGTACATTGATGGTATAAATGAACTATTAACCGCATTAATTAATAAAGTCATCATTGACGCAACCGTATAAGCAACACTGTAAATCGCTGCTTGCGAATTTCCTACCATATTTCCAATCATTATACGATCAGCCTGTCCCAAAACGATTTGTGACAGGTAATGTGGTATCAAAGGAAGATTAAATGCTAATGCAAATCGCCAATATTCCTTGTCAAAGATTTTTTTTCCTCTACTGATTTGCAGAATATAGAAAAACAAGCCAACAGCAATTTGAACAATTGCATATGAAAAAACTCTTGCAAAAATCTTGTTCGTAGAAGCGATAACAGCTATGATACCCAGTACAGGGCTTAAAACAGATACTGCTAAAGTGACCGCCACAACGTTCCGATACTTGAATTCAAATCTGTTTCTCTGCATCCAAAATAGATATGCCGGTTCAAACAACAACTGAACAAACATTACTAATATTAAAGATGTTGATAACTCAAGCAACTTATTCCAAAAAGATTGAAAGAGAAGATAAACCAGAAAAACAGCGATAGTAACTGTTGTTGAAAGCCCCTGCAAGGATGATATAAATTCAGCTCGTCTATCCTTATACTTTATCATGCCATTGTTGACTACAGCACCCGCAAGATTCAATGTGGCAAAAATACATACAATTGAATACCACGATTGATAGATCGTAAACAGTCCATAGTCCTCCGTCGGGAGCAGCCTTGTAAATATAGGCATTGTGATCATGGAAATCGCTTTTTGCAGGAAATTACATATTGTAAACCATACTCCAGCCTTTACGGCAATTCCCATATTATTATATTTTTCAACTATCGTCTTTAGTTTCATTAATAATTCCTACCTGATACAATCCTCATTTCTTTATAAGTGCCTTAACCTTATGCCAACGTTCAATATTACGATGACCCACAAACCGTCTCAGTGTATTTTTAAATTTATCCTTTGGCGAAAACCACGTTGCTGCATAATGATGTATCGAATAAGCCCTCTCATCCACTTTTCCTCTTATGTCTCCATCTGTTGGATTAAAATAGTATTTGGGATAGATCGTATAATCTTGTACCATCTGCATTTGGCCATTTGGTTTCAGCCCTGAATCTATTAAAATTCGCGTCACACGGCGTCCAATTGCAAGAATTTTTGATGGATCATCCCATACGAACTCTTCTCCAATATATGTATCCATCACTTTTTTACAGAGCCAATCATTTTTTTCTGTAGCAAGTATTAAACCTGTGCTCACGGTTTCATCGTTTCCAAATCCAGCAAATTTGCCTTTCAACCGCAATTCATCGATGTTCTTAACCAGCTGAACATCTGTGTCAAGATAAACTCCGCCATACTGATACAAAACATAGAATCTCGCATAATCAGCGACAAAAGCCCACTTTTTCATTTCGTAAGCCTTTTTTACATAGGCATTACAATTAACATCAAAATTGCTTTCGTTCCACTCTTTTATTTCATAATCTGGGCAAAATATCTTCCAACTTTCTATGCATCGTTTTATTAACGGCGACTTTTCATTTCCACCGAACCAACAATAATGTATAATTTTAGGAATCATATTAACATTCCTCCTTATTAATCTCATCCAAGCCCTTAAAGACACCTAAAACCGTAAATGCCATTACACCAATACTTGATTTCGTTATTCCGGTTGCCAAAAAGCAAATCATTAAACAAGACAGTATACTTAAGACCAACGATTTACACTTTATATTCAAATTTTTAATTTGGTTAACCTGTAAACATATCAATCCGAGCAAGGACAGAAATAGCACAAAGCCAAAATAACCGCTTTCTCCAATGATTGTTGCCAGATAATTATCATCCAAAGCCTCTCTGCTATTAATCCCCATTGTGAATTTATTAGACCACCCATATTTAACATATAATGGCGAATATGCAATTGTAGCCTCATGCGAGCCATAAGTTGCAAATCCTGATCCAAATGGGAAATATGTATTTGCAGTTATAAAGCCATATCGAATTAAAAGCATCCTAGGTGAAATATCATTTAAAAGATAGCTTTGTATTTGATATCCAGAAACACCGACACCAACAGCTGCAATCGGCAGAACCGTTTTCAGACTAACTTTTTTTCTTTTTTCAATCATTCTGAATGTCAGTCGAAATGCCACATACAGTGCCGCAATAATATACGCAACACCTTTCGTTGTCAAAATGATATTGATTAGCGCCAACATTTCATAGCAGAAAATATTTCTTTTATTTTCAGTCGTGTATAATATAATTAGCAGTGCACATGCTATAACAATTCCATATCTTCCTTCATTGCCAAGTAGAAAAGAGTATGATTTGATTCCATATCTTACCGACCCATCTGCCGACATGCCCAAATCAACAAACTGGCTAATAATTCCAAATATAGTACCAAGCCACAATAACCATTTAGACGCTTTCTTCAAATATCGAATAGTTTGTAAATAATAGTCCGTCTTAGCTATATACTTCGCTCCTAAAAAACAGACGAATATTTTCCACTGTACAAACGCATCTATAAGAATTGAGGTTTTAAACGGAATAACTTTACTGTATATATTGGAAGCAATGCCGATAAGTGTAAATAAAATCAATCCAACAAGTATGAATGCATCTTCTTTTGCTAATTTGCCCTTTAGCATCTTCCCCATAAGCCAAATTGCAAAAAATAAGGAAACCGTCTCATCAAGATAAGACACAATTGGTAAAATATTGTGTGTTTCCAATGACAATGATATAGGAAGTAGAAGAATATACCATGCCAAAAATATCCGTGGGCTATATCTAATTTTCATCGTTGCACTCTTCCATTTCCCCCATTATTTATTAAATCCTCCACATCAGATACTGTTACTCGATTGAAGTCTCCCTCAATTGAATGCTTTAAACAACTTGCTGCAATAGCAAACTCGATGGCACTTTTATCATCCTTACCAGTGATTAAACTGTAAATCATTGCACCTGTAAAGCTATCACCACCACCAACCCGATCCACAATATCAATATCATAATGCGTGGAATAATTTGCTATACCTGTTGCATTATATATCATTCCGCTCCATCCATTGCGGCTTGCGTTGATGCTCTCTCTCAATGTAATAGCTACCTTCTTGCAACCGAATCGTTCACAAATTTCCTTGGCCACATACTCATAGCCCCTCTTATTCAGCTTTCCAGATTCGACGTTGTTATTCGGTGCCTTAATTCCTAGAACTTTGTCCGCATCTTCTTCGTTTGCAATACAAACATCAACATACTGAACAAGGTTACTCATCACTTTTTGGGCTTTTTCAGAACTCCAAAGGTTTTTTCTGAAATTCAAATCACAGGAAATCGTGATGCCCTTTTCCTTTGCTTTTTTACAAGCCTGTTCGCAAATTTGCGCCATATTATCAGACAGCGCCGGATTAATACCCGTCCAATGGAACCAGTTCACGCCATCAAATAACACATCCCAATCAAAGTCCGCTGGTTCGGCCAAAGCGATTGATGAAAATGCTCGATCATAGATCACCTTAGAAGGGCGCTGCGAAGCTCCCTTTTCGAGATAATAAAGTCCCATTCGACCATTCTTGAAAAAGGTCTTGCTCGTGTCAACACCAAAATACTTCAGAGCATTCAATGATGCGTGCCCAACATCATTATCGGGAAGGACTGTCAAAAACTCAGATTGTACGCCAAAGTTAGCCAGCGACACTGCTACATTCGCTTCTCCGCCACAAAAAGTAGCATCCAAACTGTCTTTTTGAAATAATTTTGTATATCCAGGCGAAGCCAATCTTAATAAAATCTCGCCAAAAGAAAGCACTTTCATCATCAATTGTCTCCTTATATTTTCACGTAATGCGGTCTCGTTAAAAAGTTCAGCTCTACTAGCTCACTATACTTTTTCAGCATCTCCGTCATGCCTTTGTTCATTGCATCAAGGATGGCAGTTCTCGTAACGAACGCCATTGTGGATTCCCCATAGTTCTCTTTTTCATCATGAGAATATCCATCAAATCCTGCCAGATAAATCTTCTTTACCCCCATCTGTGTAAAGAACTTAATTGCCATCAGACCAGCATTATCTTTCACCGCCTCAATGTCGCACAAGAGATCCCGATATTTTGTCTGGAGATAAACATTATCTGCCGGAATGTTCGATGTAACAATGCACTTTTCTCTGTTTGATGCGTCCAATTCTCTGAAGCGTCTCAAATTACTCAGAAAAATATAATCTGTATCCACAAGAGGATAGTTATAGTTAACACTTACTTTTACGACGTCTTCATTTATAAAAGATGCAATCTTGTCTTTTTCCTCTATCGAACTTTTTCCGGGAGCAATTAGTAAAATCGTTTTTCCGTTCAGGTTCTCAATCAGTTCAGCCTTATGTTCTTCTTGCGACTTTCCCGTTGCCATATATCTCAGATAAAGATCCTCAATATAATCCTTGTCATAAGAAACTTTTTTGTTCTCATCCATCATGTCAAAAATTTCATTCATATTTTCAACCGTCAGGGTCTTTTTGTCGTCCAGATATCCTGCATAATTCGGGTGTGCGTTATGCGTAGCGGATAAATAATTGGGCAATGAATATCCCCAGTAATTCCGCTGGTAAAACTCATTCAAAATTTCATCAATAATAGATAGCAACGGTTTGATATCATACTTGCCATCAGCATTATCATTCAGGTACTGTACAAACAACTCCGTATTCAAGTTGCCAGCACCACGCCCCATTCCATATACTGAAGCATCAATAATCAATTCTCGATCAGAATGCAGATCAACCAAACTCTGAGCATTCGAATAGGCCAACTGCATATTATTGTGCGAATGGAAGCCGATCTTAATATCCTCATTCAGATTATGCTCAACCAAATAGAAAAGTCTGGTCAAATCTTTGCGTTTCATCATGCCAAAACTGTCTACAATATAAAACGCATAAGGCTCCAATTCGTTCACGCGACGAATCAAGTCAAGAAATTCTTCATCCGTATAGCTCAACGAAACCATTGCCTGAACAAAGACCTTATATCCTTTTTCCTTGATTGCTTTGCATTCTTCCAATGCTGCTACACAGTCTTTTTTATGAAAAGCCACACGCAAACCATCTACAGAGCTTCCATCATACTCCGGCAGATCCTCCGGACGATACTTACCGTAATCAGTAAGCATTACAAAGGTTTTACCTTCTTTATTTTGTGGAATAATCCGGGCAACCTCATCAAGTGAAGTGAACCTTGTAACATCTTTATCATACTCTACTGTATTCATAAGAAAGCCACATTCAATAATATTGATGTTGGCTTCCACAAGCCCATGAACAATTTTTTTCTCATTATCAAAGCCAAATCTACAATTGTTGCAGTAACCACCATCTCTAAGCGTACAGTCTAGTACCTGTATTTTACTCATCATACTTTCTCCATAAAATTGATTTTTACTTTTGCTGAAGCTGGTAGTTATAAATTGCATCTGCAATCATAAAGTCTTCTGCTTCATCAATATCTACACTTTCAATTTCGCCTACTTCGACGATAAACGGTTTATCGCCAATTCGACGATTAAGATCTGTCATAACATGGTTTCTATAAATATAGAAACCGCTGGTTTCTTCATAAAGTGCCGGCAAGTCCTGTGTACGCGGAATATTATTCAGCTCATAGTTAAACGGCTTTCCATCTTTCCATAAAAAATCCTGCAACTTCTTTGCCGCAAACGAAGAATCATATTCCCCACTCTTAACTGCTTCCAAGCCCTTTTCGATGGACTCTTTCTTAATGAACGGAGCTGTCGTATGTGTCATCACATAAATATCTGCCGGCACTTCATTTGCAAAGCAATGCAGAACCTCATTCATTTTTGTAGTATCCTGATCTAAACTGGTCGAACGCTGAAGATACTTTACTCCTTCCGGAATAAATTCCTGAATATCCGGATTGCTACAGTAAACGTAGACCTCATCTACACCCTCAACTGTCAAAAGAGTAGATAAGATATAATGGCAAAGTGGCTTACCATTCGTAAAGCTTTTCGTATTTTTCTGCGGCAACCGACGATTATTAAGCTTCATAGGGACAATTGCTACTGTTTTCATCTTATTTTTTCTCCTTTAACACATCTTCCAATTTCATTCTTTCAAATGTTTCCAGCATCCCACCACGAGTACAATTTATAATTTTAATTCCGTGTGAATCTGCATACTCTCTTGCAACTTGATATCCTACGCGCATTCTAATTGGATTTGATGCTGCATTTTTGTCAACAAATCCACTTTCTATGAAGTGATTTTTTTCTCCTTTGGGATAATTACAGTCTGCACCAAGAAGATATATTTCTTTAAAACCCATATAAACAGCAATTTCAATCAACGAATATGTAATGGAATATCCATCATAGACTACAGTACTCGCATCATCTGAAAATTTTGCAAAATATTTGCTTAAATCTCTCTCCGCCTCATGGTAACATCCATTAAATGGAAATCGAACAAAATTTGATGGTATTTCAAATCGTTCTTTTAAATTATCTGCCACAAATACATTATTTGCCGTAGCGTATTCATTTTTTATCACGCTTTCAAGCTTTTCATACACTAACGCATCTTGTATGCCGTAAAATGTAGGTCTCCACTTTATTTTGTCGTACATTTTAACAATTGAATTCATTCCAAATGATATTTCGTTAGAAATCAATAGCAAGTCATCAACCGTCAAACTTGGACCTGTTGCAACAATGAAGCATCTTTTTCCCATGTAAGCATTTTTGAATTTTTTTATATCACCACACTTACTTGGTTCTGACCAGAATTTCTTTTCTTCTGCCTTAAGTTTAGTTTTCTTTATAAAAAAAGAGCAATACTGTAATATCCTGCTTTTTTCTCTTGCTTCAACAAGTACGCTTTTTAATCTCATATTTTTCCCACTCACCTGTATCCTTATTGCATTTCCGAAGTATTTTAGCTGGACCTCCCACTGCCACACAGAAATCCGGAACATCTTTAGTGACAACCGAGTTAGCTCCAATTACACAGTGCTTACCTATCTTCACATTACCTACAATTACCGCATTAATTCCAATGTAAGAGCCCTCTCCAATGGAAACCTTCTGACCCTTTTGTACAACTCCTTGATCTATCACAGGAATATCCACATTGCGATACTCATGATCACAATCAGTTATGTACACATTTGGCGAAAGAAGAACTTTTTCCCCAATTTCCAGAGAGTTGGCAATAGAAATCCTACATCTCTCACCAATTTCGGAGCCCCTGCCGATTCTTACTGTACCCCCCCCGACCAGATTTGGGTATAGGGGCGCACTGTTACACCGTCTTCCAAGACAATATTGCTTTTTCCTTTTAAGGCACAATGCTTTCCAATGTAAACGTTTTTTCCTGCTTGCACATGAAAACGCTTTGCCTGGATTTTTCCAATGAAAGATTTTACTGCCGCCTTTAACATTACTTCGTCTCCATCTGCTGCGCGATATCAGCATCCACGATTTCCTCGCCGGTCTTGTGCTTCAGTTGCTCCTTGGAGGCTTCACTCAGACCGTTGTTGATCACACAGTTCATGTCGCAGGTACTGCACTTGTCCAGCTCTTCCTTAGTGACCTTACCATCACGATAGTCGCGGCAGATCTTCAGCTCGTACATACTGTACGGATGTTTGGTGAACAAAGCCTTAAACTTGTGAACCAGAACCCAGGTAGCAGGCTTCCAAATGTACTTATGCATCGCCGGAGAGACACTGCCGATCATCCAGCAGTCACGGTCGCAGCAGCGAACCTTTGCACGAACCTTCTCAGCCTCCGGGCTGTTCCACAGCTCGTCCCAAGTCTGCTTGTTCAGGTTACCCATAACCTCTTTGTCCTTGGTACCGTTGCAAGGCATAACATCGCCATACGGGTCAATGAAGAAGGTATCAAAGCTCATGTCGCAAGGCAGCAGCCGCTTCTGGCCGTAGATGTAGTTGATCAGACCGTGGTTAAAGTAAGCACGGAACCACTTCTTCGGGCTGTTGCTGCGGAGCAGTTCGTTGACCAGATTCTCGAAGTTCTTGGCGACCATCGGACGGTCGTGGATGATGTTCTTGGCCTCCACAAAGTAGAAGCTGTTGTGCAGGGAAGCAGTTGCAAACTCCATGCCCATCTCATCGGAAATCTTGTACAGCGGAACCAGGTCAGGAGCGTTCTTGTCCTGAACAGTCATGCCGAAGCCGACGTCCTTCATACCCATTTCACGCAGCTTCTTCAGTGTGCCGTAACCACGCTGGTAGCCATTCTGCAGACCACGGATCTCGTTGTTGGTCTGCTCCAGACCTTCGATAGAGATACGGATACCAATCTGTGGGAACTCTTTGCACAGGTCAACGATACGATCGGTAAAGAAACCGTTCGTGGAAATAACGATACGGTCAGACTTCTTGTACAGTTCACGCACAATATCCTTCAGGTCGGTGCGGATGAACGGTTCGCCGCCGGTGATGTTCGTAAAGTACATCTTCGGCAGCTTTTTGATGGTTTCGATGCTGATTTCCTCTTCCGGCTTGGAAGGTGCCTTATAACGGTTACACATAGAGCAACGAGCGTTGCAGCGATAAGTGACGATGACAGTACCATTTAACTTCTTTTCTTCAGACATGATTGACTCTCCTATTGTTTACTCTCTCTTTTAAGAACGTTTTGATTTTATTTAAGAACCACTTGGCACATACCGAGAACACAACCGAACCGCAGATGACTGCAAACGCTGTGAAAATATATGCCAGTAGATCATTTCCAAACAGATGAACAAGGTGTAGCTTTTCAAGCACACGATAAATTACCATGTGGCACAAGTAAATCTCGAAGCTGATACCACCGAGGAACTTGGCAACCAGATTGACCAGTACCCCCCCCCGATTGCATCCGAGGGTATAGACCAATGCTGCCACACAGAAGAACAGCATCGTGAGCGTAGAACCACCTATTGCAAAATAAGCAACCGTGGCAATCAGCAGGACCGCTCCGGCGATGATTTTGTACTTCGATGCGAACTCGGCCAGTTCTTTTCGATAAAGATAAATCAAACCTCCAGCGATAAAATAGACTGCACAGTACAGAATATTTGTCCTTGCGCTGAAATTCACTACCACTCTATCTGCAATGTGGCTTTCATCAAAGAAATATGTACTGCACACGAAGTTGTAGATTACGGCGCAGATAAATGCCAACCATGCACGTTTCTTATTTTCCAGCAGAAAACAGAAAAATGGAAACAACAGATAAAACACAAAAATCACTGCCAACGTCCAGCTCACACCGATAACCGATATGTTCATATTCGGCAGAAGTCCCTGACAGAGTGTCAGATTTGCGAAAACCTCATACAGCGCACTTCTACTTGGCGACATTACAAAGTCCAGCGCACAAAGCAATGCGAAGTACGGCCAAATTTTGCTGTATCTTTTGATGTAAAACTCTCCTACACTGATTTTCTGTTCCTTGAATTTCTGGTAATAGCCACAGCACATACCAAAGCCACTGACCATCATAAAAAGGAACACAAGGTTCGTAAGGGATGGTATCAACTTCTGGAACGCAAATCCGGTTAAGCCAAAATTGCCATTCGAAAGAATGTGCATCAGTGCGATGCCAATAATGGCATAGGCTTTCAAGCCATCTATTCCCTCATATCTCTCTTTCATTCCGCAAGCATTCCCCACAATATCTTTGCATATTTCTCCTCGGAGCACTCACTCTCAAGGAAACTTTTGAACTTTGCCGCACTAATATCGGCTTCTTCTCTATGCTGTAGGTAGTACCGGATTTTGTTTTTCCAGTCTTCTACATCCTTGCCACATAAAGCACCTCTTCCATCGGCGAAGTACTCCTGTGTGGTTACAGTATCTGATGTAATTGCCATTTTCCCATTGGCGGCTGCTTGGTAAAAAGCAATCAGCCCAGCCGGTGCCTCTGTATCCAACGGCATAACTACCAACTGTGACTGACACATAAATTCAAGAAATTCCTTCTCTGGAATGTCTGACGTCACCACCATATTTTTGCCGAAGTTATCTTTATACTGCTCAAACTTATCCTTCGGCATAACACAGTTGAACGTCACTTCCGGCATCGCCTGTGCAATTCTAATCAGGAACTCCCAGTCGCGACCGTTCCGACCGCCGCAGAATACAGTATTCGACACAACTTTGCCTTCATATCCGATGCTGTAACCACCATGATAGGTGTCATGCAACAGCGTGTAGTTCTTCTGGATTCCGAGCATTTCGTTCAAGTGTTCACCGTATTTCTTTGAAGTCACAGTCGCCTGAACCTTTTCTGATTTCAGCATCGATTTGTATAAGAACTTTGCCAACTTGTTTTTTGCAGTTGCTTTATCTTTGAGGAGAATATTCAGCGCAATAATCTTTCGATTTTTGAACTGTACTTTGCACAGCCACCAGCACAAAACTGCCATGAAGTCATACCAGCAGATGATCGTGTCACCCTCCGCCGACTGTTTAATCATATCTTTGCAGGCAGCCAGCATTTCCTTGGTTGAATTACATTTCTGAGGCGGATAAACCTGCCGAATCTTGGCTGTTTCATAGCCGTTCAGAAATGCCATATTCTGTTTATCTGCCGGGTTATCAAACAGCATATAAACCATCAGCCTGTCCTCCTCTCTTACTGATACACCTTCATAATTTTCTCGTAATACTCATCAATGGTATCGAAGCTGATGTTCTTACAGTTCGCACTGTACTCCGCACACAGCTTCTTATCACCCCAGAGCTTCTCTATCTTTCTCTTCAAATCTTTCCCGTTACCGCTTTCAAACAGCTCGCCGGTCTTACCAACCTGAATCAGTTCCGGGATACCACCAATATCTGCTCCCAGCACCGGCGTGCCGTACATCTGGGATTCCATCACGGAGAACGGGCAATTTTCATACCACTCAGACGGATAGATGGAGAACCGTGCCTCACGGATGAGCTTTTCCAGTGCCTCGCCTTTCTGGAAGCCGACGTTTTTGATGTTCTTAATACCATTTACTGTCTCTTCCAGAGGACCGGTACCGGCGAAGATGAACTGCACATCCGGCAGTTCCTTACAGACCTTAATGAGTGTGCCGATACCCTTCTCCTCAGAGAAGCGACCGAAGTAAAGGACGTAATCCTTCTTCGGAGTCTCTTTCCACTCCACCTTGTCGATGAAGTTGTGCATTGCCACGGTCTTGGTCGCAAACAGCGGATTGCTGTCCATTTTGCTCTTCATGAACTCCGAGCAGCAGATCATGGTGTCAATGTACTTATAGGTACCCTTCCACTTCCAGAACTCGGCCTCCATCATGCCGATGGCAGACTTCGCAGTAGAACCATGGATGCACTTACCTTTCATGCAGTTCACGAAATGACCGCCGAGGCACTTCTCACAGTTCTGGTGCGTATTCGGATTGTTCAGCATGTGGTTCGGGCAGACCAGCTGGTAGTCATGTGCCGTGAAGATGATCTTGCAATCCCTTCCGGTCTCCTTGCGCCACTTCACGATTTCCAGAATCATGGAAGGTGTCAGCTGGTAGTTGAAGTTGTTCAAGTGACAGACATCTGGCTTGAAGTCGTCCAGAACTTTTCTCAGCTGGACTCTTGCTTCCTTGCTGTAAATCGTCTTGATCGGGTAGGTCAGCTTACTCAGTTTGCTGCCACCGTGGAAGTCCATATCAGATGTATAAGCATTTACCCGATTGCCCACGCAGCGGCCTTCATGCTCCATACCGAAGTACTGAACCTCGTGTCCATGCTGCTGCAATGCCTCGCCCAGCTTGAAAATGTATGTTTCCGAGCCGCCATTGGGATATAAAAACTTGTTTACTATCAGTACCTTCATTATTTTCTCCTGTACAGCTTCATGGTTTCTTTCACAACTTCATCCCAGTTATACTTTTTACAGATGAAGTCTGCGGCCTGCTTTTTATGTGCATCTACCTTTTCGGGATGGTCACAAGCATCCTGCAGCTTTTCTTGCAAATCCTGCACATCAGCCTTTTTGAAAATCAGTGCCTTATCCTCCACAACCTCTGCGCACTCTGGAATATCGGAAACCAGACAGCAATTGCCGTAACTCATCGCCTCCAGCAGGCTCAGGGGCATTCCCTCCAGATCAGACGGCAACGTATAGATATAGGCATTACTGTACAGTTCATCCAGCATCGCTCCCTGCACAAATCCGGTAAAGAGAATCCGATTGTCACCCTTTGCCAGTTCCTTCAGTTCTTCCATAAAGGAATCGGTATCACTGGAGCCGCCTGCGATGACCAGTTTCTTATCCGTCTTGACATTCTTGAAGGCCTCGACCAGATATCGAATGCCCTTTTCCGGCACAAGACGCCCGAGGAACAATATGTAGGAGTCTTTCTTCAGCCCGAACTTATCTGTAATCAGATTTGCTTCCCGAATCTGCGGTCTATTTACGCCATTAGGGATAAAGTGTGTTTCTCTGCCATAAGTTTCCTTGAAATAGTCCTGCACGCCCTTGCTTAGAACAATAATCTCGTCCGCGTATTTCACGGCATTTTTTTCGCCCTGACGAATAAATTTGGAGCCAAACCCTGACTGCCACTTCTCGCGCTGCCAGTCAACGCCATGGATGGTAACCACCACCCTTTTGCCAAACATCTTCGGCAGCCATGAGAAGAAGGCCGGTCCCTCTGCATGGATGTGCACCACATCGTATTTTCCAAACGCACTGTAAAGCGCTGCAAACGCCGATGCGCTTACCGCTGCAAGGCCTTTTTTCTCTATCGTTGGAACGTATTTCTGTCGGATTCCCTCATAGTTCGTGTTATCAATATCGTCATACTCTGCACCGCTCACATGGTGTCCCGATCGGTTGTAGCAGGTCACCTGACAGCCTTGCTGCGCCATCCGCGTGCACAGCTCCTTTACAACGATTTCTACGCCGCCCTCTCTTGACAATCGCTTCTGTCCAAATACCGCAATTCTAAGGTCTCTCTCCATCTCGTCTCTCCAACCGTTTTCCTTCCATGTACTATTTTTTACTCCCCACGCCCCAGCAGGCACACCTTGAAGGTCTTAAAAATAATCTTCCAATCCACCCAGAAGCTGCGCTCCTTGACATACTTTACGTCCAGATCCATCCACTCTTCAAAAGTGAGATCGTTGCGGTGCGGGGCGATTTGCCAATAGCAGCTCAGGCCGGGAGTCACATACAGACGCTGCTTTTCGTAGTCGCCGTACTGCTCGACCTCGCGGGGAAGTGCAGGGCGGGGGCCAACGATGCTCATATCGCCCTTCAAGATATTCCACAGCTGGGGCAGCTCATCGATGCTAGTCTTGCGGATAAACTTGCCCACACGGGTAATGCGGGGGTCGTCCTTGATCTTGAACACGGGACCATCCATCTCGTTCTGATCCAGCAAGTCGTCCAGCTTTGCCTCTGCGTTGGGGCACATGGAGCGGAACTTATAAAACTTGAAGGGCTTGCCGTTGCGGCCAATGCGCTCCTGACTAAAGACAGGGCCTGCAGACGGATCATCGACTACAATTGCGATGGCAGTAGCCAGCATGACAGGCGACAGTACCACCAATGCCAAAGATGACAGGATTACGTCCTGCGTCCGACGCCCGATCCAGTACAGGCGATGGTCGCGCAGATTTTCCTTGCGGTTAACTTCAACTTCCTTATCGATTCCGACAGTATTCGTAGCCATTTTTTCTCCTCACATAAATTTGCGTTTGTTTATAAGTTTCTTGTTTTAACCCGCTTTTGCCGTAACGGTTTCGGCTTGTGCCGCCTGCTCAGATGGGCGTTTGGGATTGTTTTTCTCCCACCGCATCCCGATGGCATCCAACCTTGCAATACGCTCCTCTGTCAGAACAGCGCAGCTTTTTTCAGGATTATGACGGGTATACCGCTGCCGTTTGACCCATTTCCCGAGGGCGTATCCACCCGGCGAAACATAATCGACAGGTACTTTCAGGTCGCCGTGGGCTTCAAAATAGCGCTTTGCTTCTTGATATCCTTCGTTCCACTGGCGGTCATTGCGGTTGCCCCAATACATCCCGATCCTTTCCAGCCGCATGATCTGGTCATCCGAAAGCTTTTCCTTTTGGTACGCCCACTGCTGATTTGCCACCCAGCAGCCCAGCTTCTCCCCTGTGGCTGTTACATAGGAGCGTGGCATATTCAGGTTGCCGTTTTGCTCGTAATAGGCCACTGCCAGCGCATAAGCCTTTTCCCACTTGACATCAAAAACGCTCCACACCATACCGATCTCATCAAGCTGTGCGATGCGTTCATCCTTCAAGCGGTCATTCAGCCGCTGCTGCCTTGTTTTTATGACCCATTGCCCCAGCGGGTAGCCTTCCGGGTCAGTGTATTTGCCGGGTACCATCAGGCTTCCGTGGGCTTCATAGTACTTTTGGGCGGATTCCAGCCCTCGCTGCCATGCAATTTCGTTCCGGTTGCCCCAGACCATACCGATATCGTCCAACCGTTGGATCTGCTGCTGGGTCAGTTGACCGGGTATCTGTCCCTCGCGCACCCGACGCTGCGTGATCAGCCATGTTCCCAGACTCAGTCCCGCCGGGGTCGTGTAGCGTTTGGGGATATTCAGGTCTCCGTGCTCCGCGTAATAGATGCTTGCTTCGGAGAAATAGTGCTCCCAGCTGGAGGAAAGACTGGCCTGCAGCTGTTCAAACAGTACCCGGCAATCGTGCACCTGCTCGATGACCTCGAACCGCTCGGTCACGATCTCATCGCCCTCGCCGTTGGCATACAGACGATGGACTGCTTCCTGCATCTCGCTTTGCAGACCGGAAATGCTGGTCAAGCCCTCAAAGTTGTTGACCACATCCAAGATCATGGGTGCCTCTGTGTTCCCTGCCGTCAGAGCACGACCAATCTGCTGCTTGTAGATGATGGGCGAAATCGTAGGTCGGAACAAGATCACACCCGAAATGCCTTCCACATGGACACCCTCGTTGAGCATATCGATGCAGAACAGCAGCTTCAGCCGGTTGGTCGTATCCGTCTTGAAGTCCGCAAATGCCTTGTCGGTGTTCGGGTCATCCGAGTAGGCTTCGTACACCACCACATCCGGGTTGACCCCTGCGAACCACTCCGGCACATGGGAAACCATCTCGTCCATGTGCTCCTTATTGGCGCAGAACACGATGTACTTTCCCGATTTATTTGTGATATGATGGGCAAAGACTCTATCCAGACCATCCGCCTGCTCCAGTGCGCGGCGCAGTGCGTCCAGATATTTCTGATTCACATCCTGAATGCCCGGTGCCCGCAGGTTGTCCACCCGTGCCTGATACTTTGCAAGCGTTTTCTGGTACTGATAAACCGTAGTCACATATTTCGGGGCAGGCAAAATCCCCCTGACGACTGCTTCGCCAAGGGTCATTTCACTTGCAATATGTCCATCAAACAATTCTTCGGCCATATCGCGGTTGTTGTCCAAATATCGGATATTTGTCGCTGTCAGCCCAAGTAATTTCGCATTCGGGCACAACTTTAATAACGCCACCGCACTCTCGCCCCAGCATTCGGCACCGGCACGGTGGAATTCATCGAGTATAATATAGGCAGGCTTCTGCGCTGCTATTTCATCCAGCTGCGCCTGCGTGCAGCACACCAGTTTTGCGTAGGTGTAAAAGTGAACGTTTGCCAACGGAAAATCCGGGTCGTTCCTTTTCAGGCTCTCCAGCTGGGTCTTGAAGATATATTCACTGGGAGAAAGCCAGATCACGACCTTCTCCGGGTTGTCCTCGATCAGCTTGAACGCAATGTAGCTCTTTCCGGTGCCGGTCGGATGAACAATGGCAGCTTTGCCATACTGATTCATCATCCGGACTGCCGCATGATATGCCTTCTCGTTGTGTTCAAACAGACGCAATGCCACCTTGTTCACCCCTTCCCGCATAAAGGGGTATCCTCCACATGGAAAATGGAAGACTATGGTCAAAATCCGTCGTTATTCCATCAAATTTAGTACTTTCCTTCCCCTCATAGACACCTGATGGGAGAATATCCGGTTCATCTCCCGGCGCTTTCGGGTCAGGTCAGAATGCACATAGCGTTGCAAAGTGATGTTGGCGTTGGCGTGTCCTAACAATTCGCTAAGAGTTTTCACATCGCACCCAGCCTGCAGGCAAGTCGTTGCAAAGGTATGGCGTAGCGCGTGCGGACGTACCTGCCGGACGGTTGCCTGTTTCAGATATGCCTTGATGCTTTTCCGATAGCAGCGGGGTTCTGTGGGCTTGGATTCAGTACCAGATAGAAGCCATGTAGAATTACTGGTGTTTCCGCGCAGCCTTTTCAGCATAATAAGCAGCTGTTTCGGGATTGGAATTTCCCGGCGGGAGGTGCGGGTTTTAGGCGTTTGGATGACTACCTTCGTGTGCCCGTTTCCACAGGAAATTCGACAAACCGTCCGATTGATCTTCAACGTGCCAAGTTTCAGGTCAAAATCACCCCACTGTAAGCCGCAAATCTCACCAATACGCAGACCTAATTCAAGCCCCAGTAATAAGCCGATTTTGCGAGGCGTGAGGTTCTCCTGTACATAATGATAAAGCCGTTGCTGTTCTGCCGGAGAAAGGGGCACAGGTATTTTATCAACAGCTTTTGGCAGCGCAACTTCCAACTCCATCGGACGGATCAGCCGTAAATGTGCAGCATACTTACAGATCCGGCGCAGCATCGAGAGACATTCCCGGGCAGAGGAGTTTCCCAGTGGCTTGTGCGTGGCATCTGTGGGCGCAATGATTTGCTGCATGGCCTGTTCGAGGAAACTCTCATCAAGGGATGCAGCTGGCACTTTGTTCAAAACCGGAAGAAGATATTTGTGCAGCGTGTACGAATAATGTGCATAGGTGGATTCTTTTATGCTGTTCCGCAGGGAGTGCAGCCATACTTCAGCCAGCGCTTCAAAGGTCAGGTCGGTTCTTTTCAGGTTGTAGAAGCCCGCCTCTGCTTTCTTCTGAATGAGCACCCGTTTGACCTCTGCATAGACCATTCCGTAGACGTAGCCCCACTGGATTTTGCCTTCCTGTGTGCGCGCTTTGATGTATCGACCTTCCCACCGACCATCCTTGCGTTTGTGAATGTTTTCTCCCCGTCGTGCCATTTCTGTTTCCTCCTGCGTCATGGACACCCATCTGACCACTTATTCTGTCCATCTTCATTTTAAGCTGCGTTTTTCATGCAGAACTGGGCAAAGTGCAAAAAACTTTCGGCTTCTGCGAGTTTTTTTCTAAGGTCAGGTGGGATGCATTTGTATGGTTTTCTATTGATTCCCAGATATAACCATGATAAAATAACAGGAGAATTCAAACAATGATGTCGAAAGATTGGTATCCTCCATTTTCCATATGGAGGATATTTTTTATTTTGTTTTCAGGTGTATTCTCCCATCATTACGCAATCGCGTACCTCTTATATCATAAAACATTCTTGCGATATACGCAACTGCGTATACGAAACTGCACGAACTTCTGTACTATCATGTTGAGGTGAACTTCATCATGACTGTAAAAGATGCCGTTGCCAAACGCTTTGAACAACTCTGCGACCAGCGTGGGATACGCCCCAACGAGTTAGCGACCCGTGCCGGTGTAACACCATCTACGGTATATAGTATGCTCGACCCATCCCGTCAACGTGTGTCCATCGCCACCATTAAAAAGCTCTGTGATGGTCTTGATATCACGCTTGGTCAGTTCTTTTCCTGTGCGCTGTTCGATGAACTGGAGCAGGAGATTCAATAGCTCACCGAACAATCTGCTCGGCTTTCCCTCTAACGCGTACTCTCTTTTTTAAGTGAATTTTAGAATTTCATATCCATTGTCAGCCTGATTTGTGCTCTTTTGCATGGGTCAGGCTATTTGTTTGCGCAAAAAAGCCCCTGCCGATCACATTTCTGTGAAAGACAGAGGCCTTCTGTTGCTAGATTTTAATCAGGTCTGGGGAGATGGAACAACTATCTTATTCTAACGGGTCAGTGTCCCCTTCCCGATTTTCAACTACCCCCGGGGTGTCTGACGCACTGAGCATCTGTTCTTGCTCCATGCGGCGGCGTACAGCTTCCACCACATAGGCGGTCGCACTTTCTCCCGCTTGTTCTGCTGCCGCTTCAATCGCTTTTTTGCTCTGTGGACTATCAATTCTCAAATTCAACACGAGCCGTTCATAGGTTTTTGCGTTGTACTTTGATCTGCTGGCTGTACTTGTTTTTCCGCCCATTCTAACACCAACTTTCTTTGGACTCTTAAAGGTATTATATCATAATCTTTTGTCTTTGCATACTATTCCCAGTATGCATTTTGCACAGATATTTGCACTTTTCTTTGGTGATTATTCCATCTTGCATACTGTGCACAGTAGGTGTATACTCATGCCATCGGGAACACCGGTTCTCACATCCGACCATTCACCAACGATTTGAAGAGAGGCACACACATGAGTATCAACGTTTTACTGACCCTTGTCGAGCAGTACAAGGAAGCCGCCC